>Ga0181522_10000778_pt1 | contig 21528 bp, 16 predicted proteins | sample PEATcosm2014_Bin_27_FD_121103 | JGI IMG/M metagenome (GOLD analysis project Ga0181522, IMG submission 121103) | Peatland microbial communities from MTU Mesocosm Facility, Houghton, MI, USA - PEATcosm2014_Bin05_10_metaG | ecosystem: Environmental > Terrestrial > Soil > Wetlands > Peat | place... | reverse complement strand
GGCCGCGACCCCTGCCGCGGGCTGGCCGGCCGCGTTCTGCGAGTTCTGCTTTTCCTTGACCACCCGCACCGACCGCTCGACGCGCTGATCGGGGTTGTAGATCGTCTCGTTGGTCTGGGTCTTGTCGGCGTTGAGCCGCGCCGCGACGCTGACCTGGAAATTGTGCAGGCTCAGATAGGGCGCGAGGGTCGTGGTGATCTTCTCGCGCAGCTCCTGCGAAACCTCTTTCTCCAGGCCGAGCAGGTTGTCGGGCGACTTCTCGAGGTTGTCCGGGCCGCTGGCGAGGAGGCGGCCGTCGACGTTGAGGACGGTGACCTCGTCGGTCTTCATGTTGGGGATCGACGCGGCGACGAGGTGGCGGATCGAGTCGCCGACCGAGCGATCGTCGTCGCCGTCGGTGCGGATGATCACCGAAGCCGAGGGCGCCTGCTTCTCGCGCCGGAACGAGCCTTCGTCGGACATGACGATATGGACCCGCGCCGCCTTGACGCCGCGAATCATCTGGATCGTGCGCGCGAGTTCGCCCTCCATCGCGCGGACGCGCGTCACCTCCTGCATGAACGACGTCAGGCCGAGCGACCCCAGCTTGTCATAGAGTTCGTTGCCGATGCTGCCGGAATGGGGCAGGCCCTTTTCCGCCAGCATCATGCGGGCAGACGCCGCTTGCCCGACCGGCACCGTCACCGTCGCCCCGTCGGCGCTGACGTCGAAATTGATCCCGGCCTCGCGCAGACTCGAGCCGATGCTGACGACGTCGTCGCGGTCGAGGCCGGAATAGAGCGTCTCGGACGACGGCCGGCTGAGATAGTAGCCGGCGAAGCCGGTCGCGGCGAAGACGGCGACGCCGATCATCGCCAGCGCCATCAGGCGCTTCGCCCCCAGGGCGAGCAGATTCGCCAGCAACCGTTCGACCTGCGCCAATGCGTTGTTCATCTCGCCCGCGCCCGCACGCCCTGCCGTAGCGACCCAATGGGGCCACGACGCCTCGCGGCAGATTCGGCGACGGAGCTTGCGCGGGCATTACGCACGCGGATCGCGGCGCGGGCGCCCAATATTCGGCGCGCCGCGGTCAGACTTTACGCAATCTTAAGACCCGTGTTGCAGTTTGGGCGGGACTGAACCGGGTCGGTCCGCGTTTCGCGGTTGCCGGTTTCGGCGTCACACGGCGATTAGTTCCCGCGTTTTGGGAGCTAAAGGCATAAGGCCGCTTCGTCGTCTCGGTGCAAATCCGAAATGTCACACGGTTTCGTGATTTCACGGACAGGAGCACCCTTATGAGTTCGATTCTCACCAATGCCTCGGCCCTCAGCGCGCTGCAGTCGCTGACTCAGACGCAGGCCGCCCTGAAGACGACCGAGAACCAGGTCTCGACCGGTCTCGCGGTCTCCAGCGCCGCCGACAACGCCTCCTACTGGTCGATCGCGACCCAGCTCAGCGCCGACAGCGGCGTCGTCACCTCCGCCAACTCCGCGCTGGCGCAGAGCCAGTCGGTGCTTTCGACCGCCTCCTCGGCGATCAGCTCGATCATCACCACGATCAACTCGATCGAATCGGCGTTGACCCAGGCGACCAACCCGGGCGCGAGCATCGGCAATATTCAGACGACGCTGAATTCGCTCGGCCAGCAGCTGACAGACGCGGTCAAGGGCGCCTCGTTCAACGGCCTCAACGTCCTCGACGGTTCGCAGGCGGGCGCCGCGTTGTCGTTCGTCGCCGGCTTCAACGCCTCGACGACGGGCGGCTCGATCAACACGATCTCCTTCACCACCAGCGCCCTGATCGGCGGCCTGAGCGCCAACCCCGGCGCGACCGCGGCCGGCGCCGGCATCCTCGACGGCGGCACCGCCGGCGGCACCGACCTGACCCAGCTCGGCACCTCGGTCACGAGCGCCGCCACCGCCAACACGGCTCTCGGCCAAGTCGCCACGGTGCTGAACGCGGTGACGACTTACGCGGCGAATATCGGCGCCACCCAGGACCGCATGACCGCGGCCTCCACCTTCAACACCGCGCTGACCACCAACTACGCGACCGGCGTCAGCGCCCTGGTCGACGCCGACATGAACACCGCCTCGACCCGTCTGCAGGCCCTGCAGACCCAGGAACAGCTCGGCATTCAGTCGCTGTCGATCGCCAACCAGAACGCCCAGCTCATCCTCAAGTTGTTTCCCTGAGTTGATCGCAGCGCAGCGACGCCGGCGGCTCGACCGCAGGCGTCGGCGCCAATGAAGGGCGACGCGCGCCGTAGGCGCGCTCCGGTCGGGCGGCGTTCGCCCGGCCAAACCTCAAGCGCGGCGCGGCGACGGAAGGCCGCCCCTTCGGTCATCGCGCCCCGCTAGAATCGCCTGCCAAACTGCGGTACCTGGCCGCTCGCGCCGTCGGCCCCTCGAATTGCTCCGACGAAGGGACGGCGGCGCCCGCCAGGCGCGACGCAAAAGAGACGCCCGCCACGCAGTCGCGCGGCGGGCGTTTCCTTTATCGAGCGAGCGCTAGCGTTCAGCGGCGCTCGATGCAGTAGCCGAGATAGCGCTTGGAATCGATCGGATCGTAGCCGAGCCGGTGCTTGAGCTTCTTGCGCAGCTTGCTGATGTGGCTCTCGACCACGTTCTCGTCGACGTTCTCGTCGAACAGGCCATAGACCGCGTTGAAGATCTGCGTCTTGGTGACGCGGCGGCCACGATTGCGAACGAGATATTCGAGGATGCGGCACTCGCGCCGCGGCAGCGGCAACGGCACATCCTTCACCTCCGGCTCGCGCCCGTCGAGGTAGACGCGCAACTCGCCGATCGTCACGTGACTTTGTTCGCCGAGCGCGCGACGACTGATGGCGCCGACCCGGGCGAGGATTTCGCGCACGTGCACCGGCTTGCGCAGCACATCGTCGACGCCGGCGGCGAACAATTCGAGCGTCTCGTCGAGCGATTGTCGGTCGTTGAGGCAAAGAACCGGAGCCTTGGAGCGCTCGCGGATGAGCCTGGGGAAAGTCTCGCGGTTCGTGCAGTCGCCGATCAGGAACGCTTCGACCGCACACATATCGATGTCGCTGACCTTGCCGATCCACTCCTGAAATTCGCCGGGATCGATCCCGGCCGTTGAAACACCCTCGCGGTCGAAACCCGACGCGTAACCTCCCGCAACGAGGTTGCGTTCGTCGACAATGATGTACATGCAAATGCCCCGTAAAGTCGTTCAGCCTACACGCTGGACTTACTGACGCTGACGCGGGACACACGCGCGCCGGCGATCGGGCGAAAGACGTCGCCCGGCCATGGCCGCGAGACATGAGGTGGAAATACACAGGGCCGTAGCCTCGGACCTCGGGCGGAGCGAACGCGCGCCGTCCGGATCACTTCTGTTGACGGCGGCCCGCGAATCGCCGGTGTTGCTCCCCCAATTCCCAAGAGGAAACTTACGTAGAGCGTGGTTAACAACCCCTTAATCACAATTCCTCTAAGGCAACTTATTGGGTCCGGGACGACCGAATCGGCAACGGATTGGCAAGGCGCTGTGCGATACGTTCGCGCCCGCGGCCACGCCGGCCGTTGCACGGATTTGAACGGCGATATGAGCGATCTCCTCGAAGGGGTCCGCGGCTACTTGCCACGCGACGGCCGCGCGTTGGCGCGCGTCATGGCGCGGCGCGGCCAGGTCGCCTACGCCGTCCTCGACCCCGTTCGCGAAACCCCACGCCCCGAAACGCCGCGCCCGAAGCCTACCGGGCGCGAGCTGCGCCTTGCGGGACGGCGGCGCACCCGGATGCGCTCGGCCAAGGTTCTGGACGCGGCCAACGCGTTTGTTTCCGACTGCCTGATCTACGACCGCTCGGCGACTGGACTCCGGCTGACGCTGGCGCGCGACGTCGGCCTGCCGCCGCAGTTTCAGGTGCACGACGACGAAACCGGCGCGGTCGAATTGGTCGCGACCGTCTGGCGGCGCGGGGCGACGCTCGGCGCCCGCTTCTGCGGCTACGGCGCCTCGACGCTGAAACCGAGCGAGCGCGCCGCGCTCAGAGGCCGCTACTACGCCGTGCGCGGCTGAGCCCGCGCGGGCCTCTCAGGCGTAGTTCTTTTCCTCGACGATCGCCGAGTCGCAGCGGCGATCGATCTCGCGCTTGATCGCCTCCCGGCGGTCGTTGGCGGCGTAGACGGTGCGCGCCAGTGCGACGAACTTCTCGCCGAATTCGCCAGCCTTCTCGCACAGGCGAATCTCGTTCTCGGCGTCCCACAGACTTTCGTTCACCGCAGAGAGTTCGGCCTCGAGCGGCGACAAGCCGCTGCGATCGATCTCCGCCTCGCTGAGCTTCGCCATGAGCAGCGCAAGCTCGCGGCGCACGTTGACGAGCTTGTCGGGATCGTCGATCCGCTGCGTCTTGATCCTCAGGATCGTGATCTTGTCGAACAGCTCGCCGACCGCGCCGGGGATGTCGATCGCCCGCCCCGCGCCGCCTGACGGGACGAGCGCCCTGAGTTCACCCGCCATCGCGGCGAAGACGTCGCGCCATTCGCCGGGCTGCGTCTGCCGGAACAGCCGCATGGTCGGGTACCACGGCGAATCGTCGCGGCCGCGCAGCCAGCGCCATTCGGCGTCGGCCTTCAACGCCACCCAGGTAGGACGCGCCATCGCGCCGGCAAGATGAGCGACCGACGTGTCGCAGGTCACGACGAGATCGAGCGCCGCCATCGCCGCGGCCGTGTCGACAAAGCCGTCGGGCCCGACGTCGAAGTCCTCGCCGAGCGTCTCGACCCGCATGCCGGCCGGCAGATCGGCGAGTTGCTCGACGCCGTAACCTACCTGCAGCGAGATCAGCCTGACCCCTGGAACCGCGGCGAGCGGCGCGAAGGCGGCGAGCGGAGCCGAGCGCGCCATGTCGGCTTCGGGATTCGGATTGCCTTGCCAAACGACGCCGATCTTGAAGCTCTCCACGCCAATGCGCGCCGCCCACTTCCGCGCGCGTTCCGGCTCGGCGACGAGATAGGGGACAGAAGCCGGAACATTGTCGAGGCGGGTGGCGAAGGCGCGCGGCAGGCTGCTGACGGCGATCTGGGCGTCGAAGCGTTCGCCCGGCGGCCGTTCAGCGATGAGGCGGATCCCGGTGAGCGACGACATTAGGCGATGCAGGCGCGGCGGACACAGAAACGTCGGCTCGGCGCCGGCGGCCGCCATCAACGGCAGGTAGCGGCAGAACTGGATCGTGTCGCCGAAACCGTGGTCGTTCATCACCAGCACGCGTTCGCCGGCGCGGCCGGGGCCGCGCCAGGTGGGAAAGCGTGCGCCGAGAGCGTCGGCCAGCGACTTGCCGTCGACCCACCGCGCCTCGTACCCCTCCCAGCCGCGCTCGAAATCGCCAAGCATGAGATCGAGACAGCCGCGCCCGCTGATCGCCTCGCGATTGCCGAGCGCGATCGCCGAATCGAAGGCGGCGCTCGCGTCCTCCAGGCGACCGAGCGCCTTCAGCGCCAGCGCCTGGCCGTTGAACGCCGCGCCAAAACCCGGCTGTGCGTCGCCGGCGGCCTCGTAGGCGGCGAGCGCCTCGTCGCAACGGTCGAGCTTGAGCAGCGCAGTGCCGAGGTTGAGCGCGGCCTCGGCGAACCGCGGCCTGAGACGCAGCGCCTCGCGCGTCGCCGCGGCGGATTCCTCGAGCCGGCCGAGTTTGCGCAATGCTCCGGCGCGGCTGTTCCAAAGATCGGCGTCCTTTGGCCTGAGCCCCAGCGCGGCGTCGAAGGAATCGAGCGCCTCGGCGTAGCGCCCGTCCTCGAACAGGAGCTTGCCGGCGTTCGACCAGGCGACGGGCAGATCGACCTTGAAGCCGAGGGCGCGGCGATAAAACTCGAGCGCGGCTTCGCGTTTGCCCGAGTCGGCGAGGATGTAACCGCCCATGCACAGGGCTTCAGGGAAATTGGGGTTGCGGCGCAACGCCGCGTCAAGGGCGGCGATCGCCTCCTGGCGTCGGCCGCCATTCCACAAAGCCACCCCGCGCGCGTAGAGCGAGTCGAGGCCACCCTCGTCGACCGGCAGCTCCTGCGCCGGAGTGCGCGCGCCCACGCTCCCGACGGGCGTCGGGCTTGCCTGCGATCTCTGGGTCACGTCGAAGCATCCGCGCCGCCGCGGCCTGTTCCGCGCCGGAGCCCGTCGATCAAAGCGCGCGACGCTTGCCTGAGACTGGCTCCGCTCAGCCGCCGAGCGGCAAGCTCTGCAGACTGGTCAGCAGCGCGCTCGAGAACAGCTCGGCGGTCTGCGAACCGGCGTAGCTGCTGTTGCCGCTGATGACGCTACTCAAGATCGTCGTCGCGGCGTTGAGGTTGCTCGAAGTCGTCGTCCCGCTGGCGGTCACGGTCAGGGGCGAAGACGCGTTTTGGCCCCCCGGCCCATAGAGGAGCGTGTATTGGGCTGTAAAACGCTCGGTCAGCTGCTTGAGCTTGGTCGGGTCGGTCAAGTCCGAAATCGGCATCATCTTCGAGACGATCGACGCGTTGGTGTCGATGCTGCCGTTGGTGTTGAGCGTCACGCCAAAGATCGTCTGAAACGCCTCGAGCAGGTTCTCGTCGCCCAGCACGTTGTAAGACGAGCTGATCGTTGGCGCGACGCGCTGGAAGTAGAGCGCGAGTTGGACGCCGACGTCCTGCTGGCCCTGCTGGCTTTCAAGCGTCTGCTCGTCGTAATTCGCTTCCGTAGTGGAAACTGCGCTGGCTGTCGAGATTGAGCTCGCTCCGCTGCCGACGAAGTCGAAGGCCTTGGCGAACTTTGCCCAGTTGGGATTGCTCAGCGTGTTGGCGAGCGCTTTCGAACTCGTGTAGCCGCCTTCGAGGACTTTGGTCACCAACGCCTTGTTGTTGACCTGATCGCCGAGGCCATAGGCCGAGAGCGCATACGACAACAAGCGGTAGTTGTTGACCAGGTCGCTGATCGAGCTGACTTTGCCGATATTGGCGGCGTAGTACGCGGTCGCCGTCTTCACCGACGGTTCGCTGGCGACCATCTGCTGGTAGCGCGCCAGATTGCTTTCGATCGACAGGTAGGTCGACGTGGTCGTGGACAAAGTGTCGCCTCGTCGCCCCGATCGGCGCGCGCCCGCGCCGCCGCGTGTTGAGACGCGGCGCCGTTTCGACCATGGTTGGCGCGAATTGGTTACGAAAACGTAAACGGCGCCGTTCACCCGCCGGTGAGACTGATCGGCCGGTCGGAGGCGCGCGGCGTTCTCGCTTCGCTCGATCCGAAGGCGTGGCTCTTCGGCTTGCTTGCCACTCCGTCGCGGATGACGGCCGCAACGTCGCGGTCGTCGTCGCTCTCGCGAAGCGCTCTGCCGAGATCCACAGCGCCCTCGTTGCCGAGGCAGAGATACATCTTACCGGAACAGGTGACGCGCACGCGGTTGCAACTGTCGCAGAAGCTGTGCGTCATCGGCGTGATGAAGCCGATGCGACCGCCCGTTTCTTCGACCTGCCAGTAGCGAGCCGGGCCGCTGCTGCGATAAGCCGTCGGCGCCAAGGTCAGACGCTCGGCCAGTTGGGCGCGCAACTGGGCCAGCGACAGGAAGCGCAGCGGCCACTCGCCCTCGACGTCGCCGAGCGGCATCACCTCGATGAAGGTGAGATCGTAACCCCGGCCGTGCGCCCAACGAACCAACGACACGGCGCTTTCCTCGGTGAGGCCTTTCTGCGCCACCGCGTTGATCTTGACTTTGAGCCCGGCGCGATCGGCAGCCTCAACACCCGCCAGCACCTCGGACAGCGCGCCGCGACGCGAGATCGCCGCGAACGTCGCCGCGTCGAGCGTGTCCAGCGAGACATTCACCCGCTTCACGCCGCAGGCGGCAAGTTCGCCGGCGTATCGCGCCAACTGCGAGCCGTTGGTCGTCAGCGTTAGCTCGTCGAGCCCCTGCGTTCGCAGACGGAGCGACAGCGAATGAACGAGGTTCATCACGCCGCGTCTGACCAGCGGTTCGCCGCCGGTCAATCGGATCTTCTTCACCCCGAGGCTGACGAAGATCGAGCACAGCCGATCGAGTTCTTCGAGCCGCAACACCTGCGCATGCGGCAGGAACGTCATCTTCTCCGCCATGCAGTAGACGCAGCGGAAGTTGCAGCGATCGGTCACCGACAGACGGACGTAAGTAATCGCGCGGCCGAACGGGTCGACGAGACATGGCGCCGCTGCGGCGGCGACAGGCGCTATCGCCGCGGTGTCCACCCCTGCCGGGCGCAGGTCAGAAAGCAGCGTCGTCATGGAATCGCGCGCTCGCCTGCGTGACGCATCAAGGACATTCAGGCGACTGCCGCTGAATGCGGGAGGCGAATGGCGGCGAGTTCGCCGACGAGCCAATCCATCCAGCCGTCGACGCCAAGCTTCGTCCTGGCGGAGACTTCCTTCACGCGTCCGCCGCCGCGCAATCTAGCGACGGCGCCCAGCGCGCGCCCCATGTCGAAGTCGTCCATGTACGGCAAGAGGTCGGTCTTGGTGATGAGGACGAGATCGGCGTTGCGAAAGATCACCGGATACTTTTCCGGCTTGTCGTCGCCCTCGGTGACCGACAACAGCACCACATTGCGATGCTGGCCAATGTCGAAGTCGGCCGGACAGACGAGATTCCCTACGTTCTCGATGAAAAGAATGTCGACGTCGTCGAGACTCATTTCGTCGAGTGCGTCGTGGACCATCGTCGCGTCGAGATGGCAGGCGACGCCGGTGGTGATCTGCACCGCCTTCACGCCACGCCGACGGATGCGCTCCGCGTCGTTCTCCGTTTCGAGGTCGCCCTCGATCACGGCGACACGGAGGCCCGGCGGCAGGGCCGCGATCGTCTCCTCCAGGAGGCTGGTCTTGCCGGCGCCTGGCGACGACATGAGATTGATCGCCAGGACGCGATGGGCGTCAAAATGCTTGCGCACATGCGCTGCGACGCGGTCGTTGGCCGCCAAGAGATTCTCACGCACCACGAACGTCTCGGCGCCGTGCGACCCACAGCCGCAACTCTCGCACATCGCTCATCTCCTTTTCCCCGCCGCAATGCAGCCGATCGCTTTACTCGAGCATCGCCTTCAACCGTTCGAGATCGGCGATCGCTATCGCCGAGGCGTCGAGACGGCGGATCGCGCGATCGCGAATCAACTCGGCGATGATCGTCGACACCGATTGGCGGGTCGCGCCGATGTTCATTGCAAATTCCTCGGCGCTCGGCGGCGCGTCGAGCACGACGCCTTCCTTGCAATGACGACCGTCGCGCGCCGCCGCGTCGCACAGCGCGCGAACCAGGCGGTGCTTGACGCATCGAAACACAATGTCCTCGGTCATCCGCGCCGATTGCCGCAACATGCGGCTGATTGCCGGCATCGCCGAACGGGCGAGATCGGGGTCGCACTGCGCCAGTTCCTGGAACGCCTTGCCGCTGAAGATGACAATCTCGCCATCGCGCTTGACCTCGAACATCGAGGCTTCGTTGATCGGCAGCGCGTCGCCGGCGTCGAGGGTGAACAGCGTCAGTTCCTTGCCGTCAAACGAGGCGAAGCATCTGAGCCGGCCGCTGCGCACGACGACCAGCCCTTCCTGCACAGCCTTTTCTTCGTCGGCGCCGTAGATGAGTTGCCCCGACTTGACGCGCCGGATCGTAATCAGGCGGGCGTAACGGCCGCCTAAGATGCGATCGATGATCTGGGTCAGGGTCAGATCCTTGGGCGGCTCGACCGCGGCCGGCTGGGCCGGCGACCAACTGCGATGGACGCGAGGCCGCGGCTGCAGGCGCGCGTAAAAGACTTCTCCCGTCTTCGTCTGAACGACGCAGTCGTCCGACGAGGGGTTGTGGTTGACGCCGCCCTGCTCGAACGTGAACAACTCGTCGAAGCAGAGGGCGCCGCGCGCCGGCCAGCGGAGTCCCAGCAGGGAGATTCCGTTGCGATTGGCGCCGACCAGACGATCGCCCTCAAACGCGAGGCTTCCCTCGTGCGAACTGCCGATCAAATAGGGATCGGAGTGGAAGTGCATCTGCTCGCAGTTGCGGAATTGGGCGTCGAACAGGGCCCGCTCGATCTGCTCGGCGGCGCGGTTCACCAGCGCCATCGTCAGCGCCTGCGGCTCATTGGAAGCGTTGGTGAGGTCCAGCACGCCGGCGATCGCGCCATAGGGATCGAAAATTGGCGCCGCCGAACAGCTCAGTATGCTGTGGGCCTCGAAGAAATGCTCGCCGCCGATCACCGAGATCGACTGCCCTTCCGCTAGCGCAGCGCCGATCGCGTTCGTGCCGGCTTCCTTCTCCTCCCAGATGGCGCCGGGTTGCAGCGCAACCGACGCCGCCTTTTCGGCGAATTCACCCCCGCCGAGGCGACAGAGGACGAGCCCGTGCGGATCGGTGAGGATGACGACGGCGACGCTCGCGTCGCGACACAGCGCCTCCATCTCGCCGCGGGCCGCACGCACCAGGATTTCGTTACGCTGTTGCGCCTCGCGCAGCTTCTGCTGCGACAGCAGATCGAGGCCCGGCCGCGAACCCATGTTCAGGCCGAGCGCAAAACTGCGCTCCCATGACCGCAAAATCTGCGCGGGAACTTCCTTCCCCGGTTCGACGCCTTCGAACAGGTATTTTCGCCGGGCGGCGATCGCCGCATCCGGCGTTAGCCGGACGCTGGATTGCAAAGATTGGCGGCCTGCGGCCGTGGTCTCGTCTGCGGGCAAGCGAGATCTCCTTACCCGTTGTCGCGGCGCCGGCCTTGCTGGGATCCGGCCTTTGCGAACCGCTCGTGTAAAACCATTGCTCAGCGGTGTTTCTGAGCATTGACTTGCGTCAACATTGGAAATTGCGTTTCGAAAGTCTTGGCGCGCCGGCGCGGGCGTATTTGTCTCGATCAGCTCAGCTGATCGTTCGTATTGAGAGGATTGATACTCGCCGGATTCGGCGTCAGCGCCGGCCGCGAAGCTTTCGCCCGGCGCCGGCGCGGCCGACGCTCCTCTCGCCTCGGAGCCGTCCCGCCTCACAGGCGGTCTCCATCGACGAGGGCGACGACCGGTTCATTCTTCCGCCACGCGACGACATTGACGCAGGCCGGACGCTGCGCGATGCGGAACAGGTTGGCCAGCGGCGCCCCGAGCAGGTGGCAGAGGATGACCCGGTTGACGCCGGCGTGACCGGCGATGGCGACGATCTGCGTCTCGCCGTCTTCGACGATGTCGCGCCAGCACGGCAGCACGCGGGCGGCGAGGTCGGCGAAGCTCTCGCCGCCAGGCGGACGGAAGTTGGCGATGTCGCGCCCGCGCGCCGCGTATTCGGCGGGCCGCCGCTCGGCGACGTCGCGCCGCGACAGCCCCTCCCACTCGCCCATGTCGATCTCGCGCAGCGCCGGGCGGACACGGATCGGGACGGCGGGTCCGTTCGCCAACAGTTCCGCGGTTCGCCGCGACCGCGAGAGGTCGCTGCAATAGATCGCGTCCGGCGTGACCCGCGGGCGCAGGCGCGCCGAGAGTTCACGAATCTGCGCCTCGCCGGCCGGGCTCATCGGGGCGTCGGCGGCGCCGAGGAAGCGCTTCTCGGCGTCCTCGGAGACCGCGCCATGGCGGATCAGCAACACTGTGCGCATCGCGCCGTCTCCCTTATCGCCAACCGACGCTTGGCGCGGGGCGCAAACGCCGCGACATCGGCGAAAGCGGCCTCGACGCGCAGGACGCCGGCCCGCAGCGCGGCGCTGACGACGGGGTCTTCGGCGAGTCGCGCGCGCGCCAGTTCGAGCGTCGCGGCGACGCGAAGCGGCGCCGGCGCGGCGATCGAAAGCGTCAGCGTCGCCGGCGCGCCGACTTCGATGACGGCGGCGAAATCGCTGACCGCCTCGAGCGCGAACAGCGCCTCGTCGAGTCGCGGCAGGGTCAGCTCGCCGCCGCTCGACAGCGGAGCGCCGGCGCCGACGCGGCCGGCGAAGCCATCGAGCCGCTTCAGCGCCGATCCGCAGCCACAGGGCGCCTCGACGAGGCGCGCGAGATCGCCCGTGCGATAGCGCAATAGCGGCGCGCCACGCCGCCGCAGGGTGGAGATGACGATTTCGCCGACCGCGCCCGCCGGCGCCGGCGCGCCGGTCGCCGGATCGACGACCTCGACCAGCAGCTCGTCCTCGCGCAGATGGCAGCCGCAGTGGAAAGCGCAATCGACCGCGCCGCCGTAACCGGTTTCGGTCATGCCCCAGTGGCGGAAGACTTCAGCGGACCAGGCCGCCGCCAGCGCGCGCGCCAGGCTCTCGGCCACATGGTCGGAACTCAACAGCACGGCCCGCGCGCGGATTGGCGCGCCGCCATCGCTGGCCGCGACGCGTGCCGCCGCGAGCAGCGGAACCGGCGGCCCGGCCACGACGTCGGGCCGCACGTCCCGCAGCCAGGCGGCGAGCGCGGTCGGATCGAACGGCGACGGCGCGACGACCGGCGCGGCGCCAAGACGGCGCAGCGCGACCGCGAGCCCTGCAGCGACGCCGCCGGGATGCTGGCCGGGAAATGCGATCGCCGCCCGGTCGCCCGGCCGGGCCAAAACCGCCATGCCATGTTGAAAGAAATCGACGGTCGATTCGAGATCGTCGGGCGTGAAATGGAGCCGCTTCGGCGGACCGCTGGTGCCCGAGGTCTCGAGCGTGACGACCCGCGCGATGGCGCTCTGCGACAGCGCCAGCAACGGCGGATCGTTGGCGAGGAGGTCGGCGGCGGTCGTAAACGGCAGGCGCGCGAGGTCCTCGATCCGGACGAGCGGGCCATCCGTCCAATCACGCCGGGCGCGATAGAACGGGCTCGCGGCGCGCGCGTGGGCGATCATTTCGTTGAGCCGCGCGAGTTGCCAGGCGGCGATCGCTTCGCGCGACAATGGCACCGCGAGACCCATCCGCGCCGCCATCCAAGGATCGAGCGTCGCCGCGCTCACGCGACTGCCTCGCGAATGGCGATCGGCGCGCGATAGAGCGGACGGCCGTCGCGGCTGGTCAGGTTGTAGGCGCAGAACGGGATCACGCGCCGGTCGGGCGCGACGACATGAATATGGCACTGGCGCAGCCGGTCGAGGTCGAGCGTCCAGGCGTCCTGGAACGCCATGCCGGAAAGACCGAGCGTGCGCTCCTGATTGGCGAGAAAGTCGTCGAAGGCGTCGAGGCCGGCGGCAGGCGTGGCGGCGCGATCGGCGCGCGTCCACTGCCCCGCCACGTAGCGCCGTTCGCGCGCGATGTCTGGACTCGGCCGCGCCGAACCGCAGCAGGCCGCAGCTTGCGGCTCGGCGGGAGCGCCGCAGCAGGACGGCCGCGCATCCGCCGCCGGCCTCATGCGCCCGGCAGAATCGACCTTGAAACGACCGCTGAACGAGCAATAGGGATTTTCGGCCGAACCGGGGCGGAAGTCGTCGAGACGGATCGTCCCGCCGCTGTGGGCGATCAGCGCCTCCATCACTTCGGGCAAGGTGATGCGCGAGGCCGCGTCGGGTTCGGCGAGGCAGCGCCCGAAATAGCTGACTGGCTGGAAATGCACAGCGCGCACGGCCGGCATATGGGCGACGGCGAAATCGACGATGGCGCCAATCTCGCCGACATTGACGCCCGGCACGAGCGTCGGCGTCAGCACCACGCCAACGCCGGCCTCGCCGCAATTGCCGACCGCCTGCGCCTTGAGCCGCATCAGCTTGGCGCCGCGCAGCCGCCGGTAGACGTCGTCGGTCACGCCGTCGAACTGCAGGAAGACGCAGTCGAGACCCGCTTCCACGAGCGCCGCAAGATAGGCGGGGTCACGCGCGATCCGCACGCCATTGGTGTTCAACTGCACGAATTCGAAGCCGCGCGCCCGCACGCGGGCGACAACCTCGGGCAGGTCGTCGCGCGTCGTCGGTTCGCCGCCGGATAATTGGATGTGAACTCGCCCGCCCGCTTCGGCGAGCGTGTCGAGCCAGCCGTCGATTTCCTCCAGGCTGGCGTCGACGCCGTGGCGATTCGCCGACGCGTAGCACACCGGACAGGCGAGGTCGCAGCGCGAGGTCACTTCGAGCAGCACGCAACAGCTCTGCTGGCGATGATCGGAACAGAGACCGCAGTCGTGCGGGCAACCGCGTTCGACCGGCGTCGCGGCGACCGACGGGCGCGAATAGGCGCGCGGCGCCAGACCCCAGCGTAGATAGGAATCGAGGCCGCGCCAGATCGGCGTGGCGACCGCGCCATGGTCGGGACAGGTCTTGCGCAGATAGACGACGTCGCCCTCGGCGATTCGCTCCGCGGGAATCGTCGCCAGACAGGTCGGGCACACGCTCTCGGTGACGCCGAGGCTCAGACGGCGATCGCAGCAGGCCATGCGCCTCCTCCCGCCGGTTGGCCGAGCGCCATTTCGTCTTCAATCGCGAGGGACCCGATGCGCGCTTCGACGGCCGCGCAGATCGCCCGGGCGGCGTCGAGCCGACGCTGAACGCCCGCCAGCGCCGACGGATCGCCAGCGAAACGGTCGAGCGCCGCGCTGAAGCGCGTCTCCAGCGAAACGCGGGTCTCGCCCTGAACGAGCTTGTCGGCGAGGTAGACGATTGCGCACTCGTCGAGGCGGCCGGCGTCGAAGGCGATGTTCATGTGCCGCGCGACCGGCGCCGCGATCTCGGGAAATCCGAACTCGCGCAGCAGCGCGGCGCCGGCCTCGGCGTGCCGCCGGCGGCCCTTGGCGATGTCGTGAACGAGCGCGGCCGCATGCGTCAGATTCGGATCGATCGTTTCACCGGCCGCCTGCAGACGGCGCGCAAGTCGCGTCGCCAGCGCGGCGACGGCGCGGCCGTGGCGGCGCGTCGCTTCGGGCGTCGACGCCGCATCGAACATCGTCTCGCATTCGGCGACGTCGGGCAGGCGATGATCGGCCAGCGCGGCCAAAAGCAGGCGGTAGTCGTCGCGACGATCCATGTCGACCAGGCATCCCCAGTCGAACACCGGGACTTCGCTCGCCGCGCTTTCGTGGCGAGCGAGCAGCGCCTGCATGCCGCCGTCGCCGTCGCTGCCCAGAATCTCGGCGAACAACGCACGGCGGACCAGCGGCGGATGGCCGCGCTTGCAGCGAAACGTCGGATAGACGACCGCCGAGTCGCGCGTCGTCGCGGCGCGCAGAACGCGCGCGATCGTCGATGGCCGCAACAACGGCACGTCGACCGGGGCCAGCAGAAACGCGCCGACGTCCGCCGGCAAGGAGGCGACGCCTGCGCGCACGCTGGAGAACATGCCGGCGGCGAAATCGGGATTGTGCGCGCGGGTGACGCCGAGCCGTGTCAGCTCCAGGGCCAAAGCCTCCGCCTCGAAGCCGGTGACGACATGGATGCGCTCCAGGCCCGCGGCGCGCAGATTGGTCACGACGTGGTCGACCAGCGTCCGCTCGCCAAACGGCAGCAGCGGCTTGAACGCGCCCATGCGCGAAGAAAAGCCGGCGGCGAGAACGATCGCGGCCGTCGTTGCGGCGGGGTTGCGGTCGGCGAGTTCAGCCATTCGCTAGCTTTCCTCCCACACCGCCGGGACCGGCCCGGCGACGTCGATTCGGTGCTCGGCGAGAATTTCCTTGATCTTCCGCCAGCACTCGAGAAGCAGGCCGGGGCAGCGCTGCTGCATCAACTTGGGATCGAAATTGATGATCTCCTGGCAATTGACGCCGCCATATTTCTTGGCCATCGCGTCGACGAACCACGCGGAGAATTGTTCGATCATCAGGTCGTAGCGCGGATGCACCTGCTCGTCGTCGTTCGCCCGGCCGCCATAGAGGCCGAGAACGCAACATCCGCCGCTCAGCGAACCGCAGGCGAGGCCGCGGCCCATGCCGAGCGCGAGTCCAGACATCGCGCGCACCAGATCGGGGTCGTCGCGACCTTGCGCCTCAAGCGCCAGCTTGGCGAGGACGTGACCGCACGTGTAGCCCTGCAGCAGCAGTTCGGCGATGCGGAACGATTCGTCGTCCATGTCAGCCTCCCGCCGGCGTGACGTCGCCGGACTTGGTCGCGATCAGCAGGGCGTAGCCCAGTCGCGCTTTGCCGCCCGAACCACCCTCGACCGCGTAATCGCCGCCCCACAGCGCGTCGAGCGAACCGAACGCGAAGATGAACCGCGCAGCCCAGCTCTTCAGCGCGTCCGAGCGATCCTCGAACCGATCGACCCGGTATCCCGCCGCGGCGACGTCCGCGCACAGCGCTTCGCGCGTTGCGATCCGCCCAGCGCCGCCAGCGTCGCGGCGATAGACATCGCTCAGCGCCAGCCGACCGCCCAGCCGCAGCGCGCGGCGCCATTCGGCAAGGGTCCGTGCGCGATCGGCGGTCAGCGACAGGCTGCATTCCGACAACACGCCGTCGAGGCTTTCGTCGGCGAACGGCAGTCGGGCCGCGTCGGCGACGACGAACGGCGGCGCGTCGTCGCGCCCGTCGGCGCCGAAGGGGACGACGACATCGACGCCGATCGCCGCGACGCCACGCTCACGCAGCAGGCGCGTCGACGCGCCCAGGCCGCAGCCGACGTCGGCGACCGTATCGCCGGCCTGGAAATCGGCGCGATCGATCAATTCGCGCGTCAACGCCAGGCCGCCGGGGCGCAGCGGCTCACCGGCGCCGTCGCGCAGCGCTCCACAACCGAACAACCCTTCTCGCGCTGGCGGCGCGCAGAGCATCACTTGTCCTCCAGCGCCTGCTCAACCTTCAGCATGCGGCCGAGGGCGAGGTCTTCGGACACGTAGACGAAGCCGCAAGAGGGACAGCGCGGCAGTTCGACCGGGAAGCTCTGGCCGAGATAGGACGCCTCGACCTTGCCCATCTCGAGCGGCACGCTGCAGGCGCCGCAGATAAGGTCCGCGAGTCCCGATGGTTTTTCGGCGTCCGGCGCGGCGGTCACGGCTTCGCCTCCACCTGCATGCGATGGCCCCAGGCCCGATGCAGCAGGAAACCGCTCGCCGTCGCCTCGTACTCGGCCCAACAGGTGAATTCGCCGATCCTGAGCGTCGCGATCGAATGGCCAGTCGCCTTGTCCTTCAGCTTGCGGCCGCTGGTCTCGGCATCTGCGATCGTACGCGCGACGTCATCGACCAGAATCAGCTTGCGCTCCATGTCGGCGCGCACGGCGTCGGGCACGATCAGCGCGATCTCGGGCGTCGGGTCGGTCATGTCCTCCCCCCAAACCTCGCGCAACATACGCGTCTTGAGACGCGCCCTATTGTCGCGGCGCAAAGAAAAGCCCGGATCGGGCCGCGCCGCCGGATCGCCGCGCCCAGGTGAGGGAAAGACCAGGTCGAGCAGATGGATGGAGCGCTTGCCGTGGCGAGCGAAATTATCGCGGCACATTGCGCAATACGTCAGAAAATCGTCGGGACTTTCCTCGATGCGGCGGTCGACGATCTTGTCGGTGACTTCCGGATTGACGAACGACGCCAGACCGCCGAATCCGCAGCAGGTGGTCAGTTCCGCGCCGTCGAGTTCACGCAGTTCGGCGCCGAGCCCGGCGGCGAGGCGCCGCACAGCGCCCTGCGCGTCGACCGCGCGGCGGCCAGTGCAGGGATCGTGAATCGCGAGCGGGCCTGGGAGAGGAGGCCGAGCGCCGTCTGGCCAGCCGATCTCGTCGATCAGGGTCCACAGCGACCGCGCCTTCATCTCCGGCAGAAATTCGCCGAACGTCTTCAGGCAGCTCGAGCAGGCGGTGACGATCTGCGGCTCGCCGAGACTGCGCCAGGTCTCGCGCAGGCCCGCGGTCACCTCGTCGTGCAGCGCGCGCCGGCCGCTCCACAACGCCGGCGCGCCACAGCAATCGACCATGAGGCCGACGCCGCCCGGGATTTTCGCGGCGAGATGGGCGTAGACTTGCTCGACGTGCCAGGGCGACGATGCGGATAGCTGGCAGCCGGGGAAAAAAGCCACAGCGCATTCCGCGCGGCCGGGCTGATGCCGGGCGAAGGCCGCCGCCTGGGACCGGCTGTGCGCCATGTCGCGAAGCGCGAACTCGTGGTGCGAAGCCGGCATATGGCCGCTGTCGACCATGTCGCGCCGCGCCTCGAGGCACACCTCGCCCATGGCGAGATCGTTCGGGCAAAGCGTGTCGCACAATCCGCACAGCGTGCAGCTGTCGATCATGCGATTGGCCTTGCGGTGGCCCATGACGATGCCGACGTTGTTGTAGATGTCGCGCACGTATCGCTTCGGATAGGCGCCGTAGTGCTTCAGGTACTCGCACGCCTTGACGCATTCCAGGCAGTGACAGGGGAAACAGCGCGCCGCTTCCGCCATCGCCTCGTCACGGTTGTAACCTTGATCGGGCGCCGACGGCTCGACGGGCGGCTTGGACTCCTGAGCGGCGACATTCACGTAGAGGCAGGAGGCCGCGGTTCCCTCGTCGGGGCGGCTCGCCGTCAGCGAAGCGCCCTGCAGGAGGCGGTCGATCGAAGCCGCCGCGCGACGGCCGTCGTGGGCCGAGCCGATGGGCGAATAGACCTCGCCGGGCGCGCCATGCACGCCGCCGCCGAAGACTTTGGGATGGCTGGTGGCGCGCGTGTCAGGGTCGACGGCGATGCGGCCCGCCGCGGTCAGGCCAACGACCGAGGCGAAGTCGAGCGCCGGACCAGGACCGAGCGCCAACAGTACGGCGTCATGGGACTCGATCAGCGTATCGAGCCCGAGCGGGCCGTCGCTACCCACGATGCGCGAGCGGCAACGAATCTCGAGTCCGAGCGTCGTGAGGGCGCCGAGGTCGGCTTCGATCGCGGAGGACGGCAAGGCCTCGGCATATTCGCTTTGCAGCCGCTCGAGTGGATGGGCGTCAGCCTCGAAGACGGTGACCCGGTGCCCTTTCATGATGAGATCGTACGCGGCGGTCAGACCAGCGAGTCCGGCGCCGACGATCGCGACGCGCTTGGCCTTGCGGTTGGTCTGCGCTTTGCGGCGAAGCGTGGCGTAGGCCTCGTCGACGCAGGCCCGCTCCAATTCGGCGATGCGAATCGCGCCGCCGGCTTCCGCTCTGCGACACTTGAGTTCGCAGGGGTGGTCGCAAATGTGGCTGAGAATTGCGGGGAAGGGAATGTAGCGGGCGTAAACGGCGAAGGCGGCGACGAAATCGCCGGACTTCATCTTGTCGAGCATTGTCCTGACGTCGAGACGCAGAGGACACGCCGTCGTACAGGCCGGCGGCTGCTCCTCGATGCAGCGGGCTTCCCACTGTTTGACGCGTTGACCGTCCATGGCCGGAACTTTCGGGAGAGGGGCGGCGCGGCCTCGATTCGCCGCTCCTCCCCCGGTTGCGGAGCGAGCCGCCGTCTCACCAAGAGAGCGGCGGCTCGTCCCTACGCTTGAAACGCCGTCAGACGGGTTCGGCGTGCTTGGGAGCCTGGCGCGCCTTCTTGGCGTCAAGCTCCAGCTTGATGACGTCCGCCAGCGCCGGCACGCGGAAGATGCGCACGCCGCAGGCGTTGTAGATGGCGTTGAGGATCGCCGGATGCGGCGCCGTCAACGGCGCTTCGCCGACGCCTGCCGCGCCGAACGGTCCGAGCGGCCGCGGTGTTTCGAGATAGAGGATCTCCATGTCGTCCGGGATGTCCTTCGGATATGGAATGCCGCAATCTCTCAACGTCGTGTGCAGCTCGAGATCGTCGAAGTCCTCGGTCAGGGCGAGTCCGATGCCCTGGGCCAGGCCGCCATAGATCTGGCCGTCGACAGTGGCGCGGTTGATGATCTTGCCCACGTCCGCCGCGGTCGTGAACTTGACCACCTTCGCCTCGCCGCTCTCCATGTTGACTTCAACTTCCGGCATGAACACTTCGTACATGTAGACGGGGAAGGGCTCGCCCTGCCCGGTCTCAGCGCTGCACGCCGTGCAAGCGGCCGCCGCCCACTTGCCGTCATAGGCAAGCGGAATGTTTTCGGCGACCATTTCGGCGTAGGTGCGATACTTGCCGTCCGCCTTCTTCATGGCGTTCAACAACATCTCCGCCGCCACCCGCGTCGCGTTGCCGGTGAAGACGTTCGAACGGCTGCCGCCCGCCGGACCAGAGTTCGGCAAGTTGGTGTCGTTCATCTGCAGCTTGATCTGCTCCGGCGTAAACCCAGCCGCCCGCAACACCTCGTGCGCCATGGTCTGCGTCGCCAGATCGGCGCCCTGACCGTGGTCTTCCCAGGAGTTGAAGACGGTGACGCCGGTCGGCGTCAGTTCGACGCGCGCAGCCGAACCGTCCGGCCCGTCGAGGCCGCAGCCGTAGATGCCCAGCGAAATGCCGACGCCGCGCTTCGTCTCCGGCGTGGAGAGTTCGGCGCAACGCTTCTTGGCTTCCAGGTACTTCGGACGCAGCATGTCGAAGAGCTGGCGCAGCACCAGCACTTCGGGCTTCTGGCCGGTCGGGGTCGTCGAGTTTTCGTTGTAGAGGTTCTTGTAACGGAACTCGAACGGATCCTCGCCCATCTTCTCGGCGAGCATGTCCATGGCCGTCTCGGAGGCCAGGAACGCTTGCGGCGAACCGTAAGCGCGGAAAGCCGAACCCCAGGCATGGTTGGTGGCGACCGTGCGGCCGTGGCCTCGGATGTTCTCAAGATGGTAGCCGGCGCCGGTGAACTGAGCCTGACGGACGGTCAGGAGGTCGCCGAACTCCGAATACGGACCGTGATCGATCCACCAGTCGGTTTCCATCGCCGTCAGTTTGCCGTTCGCGTCGCACGCCATCTTGACGCTGACGTTGCCGGGCGAACGCTTGCCGGTATAGGTGATGTTCTGGAACTGGTTGTAGACCAGCGACACCGGCTTGCCGGTAGCGATGGCGGCGACGCCAAGCAGCGCCTCCATGGTCGGCGAGAACTTGTAGCCGAACGTCCCGCCGGTCGGGTTCTGGATCAGCCTCAGCTTCTCGGGTTCGACGCCGATGCCGGGGCAGATCATCGCGTGATGCAGATGCACGCCGATGCTCTTCGACTGGATCGTCACCACGCCGTCGTCGTCGATGTAGGCGACGCCGCAGTCGGGCTCGAGATGGAGATGCGGCTGGCGGCTGCAATAGGTGGTGATGTCCACCGTCGCCTTGGCCTTGTCGAAGAACGGCTTGGTGTCCGCGCCCTTCACCACCCCTTGCTCATAATAGGCGTTGGGAACGCCGGGATGGATTTCCATCGCGTCGGGAGCGAGCGCCGCGAAGCCGGACATGTACGCCGGCAGCACTTCGAGGTCGACCTTGACCTTGTCCGCCGCAGCGCGGGCGTGCTCTTCGGTGTCGGCGGCGACGATCGCAATGGCGTCGCCGAACTGGAAGATCTTGTCCTTGCTGAGGATCGGCCGATCCCAGCCGTCGCCCTTGTTGGTCGGGAAGGTGATGAGGCCGGTGATGGCGTTCTTGCCCTTGACGTCCTTCCAGGTGATGACCTTTTCGACGCCTTCCATCTTCTCGGCTTCGCTGGTGTCGATGCCCTTGATCAGCGCATGCGAAACCTTGGCCTGGGTGAGCGCCAGACGCAGCGTGCCTTCCGGCATGCGTAGCGCGATGTCGGCGCCGAAATCCCACGCCCCGGTCACCTTCGCGAGGGCCGACGGGCGCTGATACTTCGTGCCGAGGATCGAGCCGTCCGCCTTCGGCTTC
>Ga0181522_10000777_pt1 | contig 21543 bp, 22 predicted proteins | sample PEATcosm2014_Bin_27_FD_121103 | JGI IMG/M metagenome (GOLD analysis project Ga0181522, IMG submission 121103) | Peatland microbial communities from MTU Mesocosm Facility, Houghton, MI, USA - PEATcosm2014_Bin05_10_metaG | ecosystem: Environmental > Terrestrial > Soil > Wetlands > Peat | place... | reverse complement strand
CGTGCGTCGGCGGGGCGCTGGAGGTGGCGCTGGGATGCGATCTGAGGGTGGCCTCAGAGGACTCGACCTTCGGCCTGCCGGAGGTCAAGTTCGGGATCATCCCCGACGTGGGCGGCTCGACCCGGCTGCCCGCCGTCGTCGGCCTGGGCCGGGCCAAGGAGCTGATCATGACCGCCCGCCTGATCGACGCCGTCGAGGCCGAGCGGATCGGCCTGGTCAACCGCGTCGTGACGCCCGAGCGCCTGGAGGAGGCGACGGAGGAACTGGTCGCGGAGCTGCTGGCCAACTCGCATGTGGCCGTCGGACGTGCCAAGCGCGTGATCGACGCTTCGGCGCGCCCGGCGCTGGCGCAGACCCTGGAGATGGAGGTGGCCGTGCAGGAGTACTGCGTGGCTGCTGTCAGGGAGCAGGCCCGGGAGGCTCAGGAGCGGGAGGCCGTGGCGGGGTAGGGTTGGGCGCCGGGTCTCATTGCGAGTCCAGCGCTGGGAACAGCTCGGTGCGGTCGCCCTCGACGCCGGGGGCCACCCGGGGAAGCAGCGAGAGCATGATCTCCCGCTTTGCGCGAATCCCGGCAGGCCGGCGCTCGATCAGGCCGAGCCTGCTGAGTGCATTGAGGTCCCTGGTAACGGTCTTTGCCTGCTTGCCCGCATAGGCTTCGGCGAGCTGTGGCGTCAGGTTCGTGACTTGCGACCTCGGCGTGTACTCATCGGCTGAGAGGGCCAGAACGAGATCCCTTTGCCTGCGGCCCGTGCCGGTGTGCATCCCAGCGAAGACCGAATGGACGTGATTGGTCCATGCCGCCTCGAGGATCCACCCGTGAACGCCCTCCAGCTGCTGTTGCAGTTCGCCCACGAACCCTTCGACGGCATAGTCGAGGAAGCGGCTCAGGTCACCGCCCGACTTCGATGCGTTCTCCAGCTCACGGTAGTAACGGGCGCGTGTGACGTTGTAGTGGTTGGACAGCAGATGCGCGGCCACTGACGGTATCCCGGCCGCCGTCAGGATCCCGAACTCGACCAGTCGCGCCGTCCGTCCGTTGCCATCACCGAATGGGTGTATCCAGGCGATGTAGACGTGAGCGACGACCGCCTTGAGCAAAGCGAGCATGAACGCCCGTTCGTCGCCGAGATCTCCATCGGAGATCGCGAAGTCGTCCCCGTTCAGCCACGTGCACAGCGACTCCACGAGATGCTCGCAGTCCGCAGCGGGAGCACCGCGATAGACGCCTCCGACCACGACCCCTGTCGTACGGAGCTCGCCGGGCGTCACGTGATCCTCGACTTCCAACCCCGACAGGACCATCCCGTTCAGCTCGCGCAAACGATCCGGGGTTAGATCGAAGTCCCTGCCGGCGTATATCTCTCGCTCGATGGAGTCGATTGCGACGAGTACGTTCTCGACCTCCTGCTTCAGGTACCGCTGGCTCTGCGGAAGCTCGAGTTTCCCGTCGACAGCGGCGAGAACCTGCTCCTCGCTGAGGCTGTTGCCCTCGATCGCAGTCGTGGCCCTGGCGCCCTTGGCGAGGTATACGCGCTCCATCTCCCTGGCGAGATCCGGCGGCAGCGGCGTCCGGGAGAGGTGACGGCACTTCGAGCGGGCTTCGCCGACGTGATCCCAGAACGTCCACGGCATTCGGCTGACGTCAAGCACGAACCTGATCCACGGGTGCGTCGTTATGTACTCGCGATTGTCCGCCATGATGTCCGTCAATGCTGACATAAAACACGCCTTTATATAAGGAGTATGAAGATTTTGTCTTCATTTTTGTCCTCCTTCATGTACCGGGCTGTGTCCGTATCGACGTCCGGCTTGGTGTCCCTGAGGTCCGGGCGATCTGGACTGCCACCGGCCTCGATCTATCGGGTCCGTGCCGGCGTCATGGCGCCCATACCACCGGCCCGGCGATGAGCGTGTGGCTGCCCAGCGGCCGCCCCAGCACCTCCTGAGCCTCGCGCGAGCAGGCCAGCAGCTCCGGCAGGTCCACCCCCGTATCGATCCCCATCTCGTGCAGCATCGAGACGAGGTCCTCTGTCGCGATGTTGCCCGTCGCCCCGGCTGGCACCGGGCACCCCCCCAGCTCCCCGAAGCTCGACTCGAAGCTCTCCACGCCCGCCTCCAGAGCCGCCAGCACGTTGGCCAGCCCCTGCCCGCGCGTGTTGTGGAAGTGCGCGGTCAGCTCGACCTCGCCCAGCTCTCCAGCCGCCCGCGCGAAGAAATCCCGCACCTGCAGCGGATTGGCCATCCCGGTCGTGTCCCCGAAGCCGACCTCCTGGGCGCCGGCGTCGCGCAGCGCCGCCGCGATCGACAGCACCCGCTCGACCGGCACGTGGCCCTCGTAGGGGCAGCCGAAGGACGTCGAGATGACCCCCTCGCAACGCAGCCCCGCATCCCTGGCCCTGCCTAGCACTCGCTCCAGGCCGCTCAGCGACTCCGCGATCGAGCGGTTGACGTTCTTGCGGTTGTGGGTCTCCGACGCCGACAGGAAGACGTTGACCTCGTCGAAGGACGGGCGCTCCCCCCCGGCCTGCTCGCGTAGCTGCAGAGCCAGGTCGAGCCCCCGCTCGTTGGGGATCAGGACGGACAGGCTCACGTCCGGTGGGACGTCGATGCCCGCCAGCACCTGGGCGGCGTCGGCCAGCTGGGGGATCACGTCGGGGCGGACGAAGCTCGTCACCTCCAGGCGCTTCAGCCCCGTCCTTGCGAGGTGGTCGATGAGGGCGACCTTGCGGTCCGTCGGTATGACCTCCGGCTCGTTCTGGAAGCCGTCGCGGGGCCCGACCTCGCGCAGCCTCACGGAGGCCGGCATGACGGAGGATGTGCTCATGCCCGGAACCCTATACTCGGCCGCCTTGGCCGCCTCGCCCCCGGACCCCGTCTCGATCATCGGCGCCTCCGGCGCGCTGGGCTTCGGCCTGGCTGTCCGCCTGGCCCGCGTCGGCGTGCCCGTCACGATCGGCTCCCGCGAGACCGCCAGGGCCCTGGAGACGGTCGAGCGCCTTCGCGGCTTCGTGCCGGACGGGGACTTCGCGGGCTACGAGAACGCCCAGGCCGCCGGCGCCGCCCCCGTCGTGATCCTGAGCGTTCCCTTCCGCAGCCAGGCGGAGACGCTGGGCAACCTCAAGGAGGCCCTGGCGCCGGGACAGCTGCTGATCGACGCGACGGTCCCGCTGGCCGCCGCGACCGGCGGCAAGGCAACGAGGATGCTCGGCGTCTGGCAGGGATCGGCGGCGCAGCAGGCGGCCGAGATGGTGCCGGACGGCGTCAGGGTCGTCTCTGCCCTGCACACGGTCAGCGCAGCCTCGCTGACGGACCTGGAGCACCCCCTGGACCAGGACGTCCTGGTCTGCGGGGACTCCCGCGCCGACAAGCGCGAGGCCGCCGCCCTGATCGAGCGGATCGAGGGGCTTCGCTGCGTAGACTGCGGGCGCCTGGAGATGGCCCGCACGACGGAGTCCCTGACGGCCCTGCTGATAGCGGTCAACGCCCGCTACAAGGTCCACGCGGGCATCCGTCTCAGCGGCCTGCCCGACACCCTGTGGGAGTGACCCCGACGCCCGGCGGGGACATCATCCTGCTGACGGGCGGGACCGGCGGCGCCAAGCTGGCTGCAGGCATCGCCGAAGCATTCGGCCCCGAGCGCCTCACGGCGGTCGTCAACACGGCCGACGACATCGAGATCTACGGCGCCCACGTCTCGCCGGACCCCGACCTCGTCTCCTTCTGGCTGGCAGGGCTGATCGACGAGCGCGGCTGGGGCCTGCGGGGCGACACCTTCGCCGTCATGGACGGACTGCGCGAGCTGGGCCTGGACGTCTGGTTCAACCTGGGCGACCGCGACCTGGCCTGGTGCATCGAGCGCGCCCGCATGCTGGCGGAGGGCTCCTCCGCCACAGCAGCGCTGGCGGCCCTGAACGAGCGGATCGGCCAGCGTGCGACGGTCCTGCCGATGACTGAGCACCCCGTCCGCAGCTGGGTCTCCACGCCCGCGACCGGCTGGACGCCCTTCCAGGAGTTCATGATCCGCCGCCGTGGCGAGGGGCCCGTGGACGGGCTCGAGTACAGGGGCGTCGAGGAGGCTCGCCCCACAGAGGAGGTGCTGGCTGCAGTCGAGCGGGCCGGCACGATCGTCATCGGGCCCTCCAACCCGCTCGTCTCGATCGGACCGATCCTGGCGCTGCCGGGCATGCGCGAGGCCCTCACGGGTGCGTCCGCCCCCGTCGTGGCGGTCAGCCCGATCGTCGGCGGGCAGGTGCTGAAGGGACCGACGGCCGCCTTCATGGAGTACGCCGGCAGGGAGTGCAACGCAGCCGGCGTGGCAGAGCTCTACGGCGAGCTTCTGGACGGCATCGTGGCCGATGAGGAGGTGCCGCGGCCGGCGTGCCTGCACGTCGACACGCGCATGGACGACGGGGCCGGGCGCATCGCCCTTGCACGCGCGACCGTCGAGTTCGCCGGGTCGCTGGCCGGATGATCGGCTGCGCCTTCGCGTGCCCTGTCCCGTGCGGCGGCGCAGGATCGCAGAATCGATCATCTAGGCTCTGACCGACCCGTGCGCACCGCCGCGATCCTGCCCGTCAAGAGCTTCTCACGCGCCAAGCAACGGCTCGCTGCCAGCGTCACCGAGCAGCTCAGGGCGGCCCTTGCCCAGGCGATGGTCGGCGATGTCCTCTCGGCCCTGGCCGCGACCGACGGGATCCACGCCACGATCGTCGTGACCAGGCAGGCCGATGTCGCCGCCCGGGCGGCAGCCGACGGCGCCGTCGTCGTCCACGACGAGCACGAGCTGGGACAGTCGGCGGCGGTGGAATTGGGTGTGCAGCGAGCCGTGGTGGAGGGCTTCGAGCGGGTCCTGTGCGTGCCCGGCGACTGTCCCGCCCTCGACCCCGCTGAGCTGGCTGCGCTGCTGGCCGACCGCGAGCACGACGTCACGATCCTCCCCGACCGCCACGGCACCGGCACCAACGGCCTGCTGCTGTCCCCGCCCGATGCGATCCCGCCCAGCTTCGGCCCCGACAGCTGCGCCCGTCACCTGTCCCTCGCACAGCAGGCCGGCGTGCGCTGGCAGGTGCGTCAGATCGCCTCCGTCGGCCTCGACGTGGACACGGGCGAGGATCTGGCGGCGCTGCGCGAGGCTCTTGCGCAGGCCGGCGACAGGGCTTCAGGGACGAGGGCGGTGCTCGGCCGCGGCGCTCCTGCAGGCGACGACGCCGCGCTGGGCGCGGGCGCCTGAGCCGGGACGATGGCCACGATCGGAGCCCGCCCCCTCGAGGGCATGCCCGAGGTCAAGCCGGGCGACGACCTTGCCGAGCTGATCGTGGCCGCCCTGGGAGGGGAGCGGCCGGACGACGGCTGGGTGCTGGCGATCGCCCACACCGTCGTCTCGAAGGCCGAGGGGGCACTTGTCGAGCTGGCGGGGGTCATGCCGAGCGAGCAGGCCCGCACCCTCGCCCGGCAGCAGGGCAAGGACGAGCGGGTCGTGCAGGTCGTCCTCGACCAGAGCACCGAGCTGCTGCGGGCCGAGCGAGGAGTGCTGATCTGCCGCACCCTGCACGGCTTCGTCTGCGCCAACGCCGGCGTCGACGCTTCCAACGCCGGGGCAGCCGAGACGGTGATCGTCCTGCCCACCGACCCCGACGCGTCCGCCCGCGCCATCCGTGCCCGCCTGCGCGAGCTGACCGGCGCCGCACCAGCGGTGCTGATCACGGACAGCTTCGGACGCGCCTGGCGGCTCGGCCAGGTCGACGTGGCGATCGGGCTGGCGGGGCTCGCGCCGCTGGACGACTGGCGCGGCAGGACCGACGCCGACGGTCTCCAGCTGCGCGCCACCTGGCTGGCGACAGCGGACGCCGCTGCCGCCGCTGCAGACCTGGCCAGGGCCAAGGACTCCCGCGAGCCCGTCGTCCTGATCGAGGGGCTGGAGCGTTTCGTCGGCGAGCGGGACGGCCCCGGGGCGAGGGCGTTGCTGCGGCCGGCAGAGGAAGACATGTTCCTCTGATAGTGACCTAGCACTGGACAGATGTAAACGCTAGTGTTATCCACTGCCGCGGGGAGAGGGGAACCGCAGTGCGATGAGGCGGCAACCCCCGCCGGTGGCGCGAAGCACTCGACAATCATTCGCGAAAAGGGATGGAACGATGTCTGGAAAGACTGCACGCTCACGCGTGCGAAACGGGCTTGGTCGCCCGCTGATCGCGGGCGCCGGTGCGCTCGTCATGCTGCTCGGCCTGATCGGCGCTGCGCCGGCCATGGCCACGCCGAAAGGCGACTTCTCGGTGTTCTCAGACTGCCCGACGAAAACGTCGCAGGTCTGCACCTACGCCAAGACCGAAACCGGCAAAATCGTGATCGGCAAAGAAGACGTGCCGATCGAAAAAGCGATCGTCGTGCAGGGCGGTCTGGTCGAAAACGAATCGGGCGGCTTCAACATGGTCGCCGCGAAGGACGGCAACACGCTCTCCAAAGCACCTCAGAAAGTGCCCGGAGGGCTGTCGGGACTCGTGAAGTGCAACGAAATCTCGAACTTCATCGAGCGGGCGACGTGTGAACTGTTCTTCGAAAACGGAGCGACCGGGGTCACGGCGACGACAGAACTGGCCGCCCCCGCGCACTCCGTCGAAGTGAACCTGGGCAACCTCCTGGCCGGCGAAGGGACCGGGCTTTCCCTGCCGATCAAGGTGAAGCTCGAAAACCCGCTGCTCGGCAGCTCCTGCTACGTCGGGTCCAACTCCAGCCCGATCGTCGTCAACCTGACGACGGGCAAAAGCGGCGTCCTGACGGGCACGCCCGGCGAAGCGGAACTGCTCGAAGAATCGATCATCGCCCTGCCCCACGCCTCCCTGGTCAACGGCACCTACTCGGCGCCGGCCGCCAGCGGCTGCGGCGGGATCTTCTCGTTCCTGATCGACCCGATCATCGACTCGCGGCTCGGCTTGCCTTCGGCGTCCGGGAAAAACGAGGCCGTGCTCAACGGCAAACTCGAGGTCGTCGCCGCAGAAGAAGTCACAGCACACGAATAGAGGCGACTCGATCAGGGGCGCGGCGGGTTAGTCGCGCCTCGTAGTCGCAGCGATGGCATGGTCCCGGCCGGCACCCACCGACGGCCGGGACCATCGCCGGCCGACTCATGCCGCCGGTCCGACGGGGGCGCCCGACCGGCTCTCGGCCAGTCGCTCTCGCAAGAACCCCAGCACGGGCCCCCGCACGGCCTCGGGGGCGTCCTGGAAGGCCCAGTGCCCGCTCTCGGGCAGGACGATCAGCTCCCTGACGTCGAAGAACTCGCACTGGCGCTCGGCGAAGGAGACGTCTATGTAGGGGTCCTTGGCGCCCCAGATCACGAGCGTAGGGCGCTTCTCGGCCGCCAGGATGGGCCCCATCTCGGCGGCCGTCCTGCCCGGGTCGGGGGTGGCCCTGTATAGCGCCAGGACCGTGTCCCGGGTCGTGCGGTCGTAGTCGTCGTACATCTTGTCGATGAAGGCCAGCGGCATCGTCGGCGGGTTGGAGGCGCCCATCACCCGCCGCCAGGCCCAGCGCGGTATCCAGGCCTGGGAGAGCTCGCCGATCACGGGAGTCCGCCAACGCCGCGCCAGCTTGTGCCAGCGATAGCCCGGCATGATCCCGATGTTGAACAGCACGACGCTGGCGAAGGCCTGCATGTGCCCGATCGCCCAGGTCAGGCCGAAGGGACCCCCGAAGTCGTGCAGGACGAGGTGGACACGCTCGATCCCCAGCTGCTCCAGGGCGTCCTGCAGGAAGCTCGCATAGCTCTCGACGTGATGGTCGAAGCCGGCCGGGACGGGAGCCCGGCCGAAGCCGGGCATGTCGATGGCCACGGCCCGCCCGATCTCCCCCGCGCCCTGCAGGAGATCCGTCCAGTCGCTGCTGGAGCCGGGGTTGCCGTGCACGAACACGACAGCCTCGGTGGCGTCGGCGGGCCCCGCTTCGAGGCCCGGCGACGCGATCCCCCCGGCCTGCACCTGGATGCTGCGCACGGCGCTCATCCTGTCACCACGTCCGCCGGCGGGGCGGAGTCGCGGCGGAGGGCGTCGCGCAGCCCCAGGACCGTCGCGCGAGGCATGGCGCTCGCCAGCATCCGGACCGGGCCGATGCAGCGGTTCCCGTAGGCCTCCACAATCCTCGCCAGGGCGGGGTCGCTCGCCGCCTCCCTGAACAGCATCCGCTCGGGCGGCGTCATCGAGCGGCCACCTGAGTAGTCGTAGATCGTGGCCGAATGCGCCCACAGCGCCCGTGCCCGGCGCAGGCGGTAGCGGCGCAGGCCAGGCGCCAGGCGCTCGCCGCCGAGCAGGGCCGGCGCGACGCTGTCGCAGAGCCACTCCGCCGACTGCAGAGCCCAGCCGCAGCCGACCCCCCACAGCGGGTCTATCGCCAGGGCCGCGTCACCGACCAGCGCAAGTCCGGAGGCCACGGGCGCGTGGGCGACGTTCGTCATGTCGAGCTTGCCCTGGGTCGGCCCTACCCGCCTGCCCGCCTCGATCGGCGGAGCGTCGGGCACGGCCGCCACGGCCCGCACCAGCGCTCCGTCGGGATCCTCGCGGAAGGCCCCGGCGTTGCCCTTGGCGGGCATGGCCGCGTAGAAGGTGAGACCGCCGTCGGTCGGGAAGGCGGCGACCATGTCGGGGTCGCGCAACCACATCGAGGCGTCCGGGGCGCCCGCCGGGGTTGCATCCTCGAAGTACGCTCCATAGGCCACGCGCCCGTGGCGGACCCTGCGCTTGCGGACGCCCGCGAGCGCCGCCACCTTGGAGCCGCGACCGTCCGCTCCGACCGTCAGCCTCGCCCGCAGGCGCAGCTCCGAGCCGCTGCTGTCGCGCGCCAGGACGCCCGCCACCGAGCCGCCGTCGCGCAGCAGCTCGGTGGCCGTGTGGCCGAGGATCAGCTCGACGCCCGGCGTCTGCGCCGCCGTCTCCCTGATCAGCGGGTCCAGCACCTGACGGCGGAGGTTCACGCCCGCCGGGACCTCGCCGTGCTCGCTGGGAGCCACCCAGCCGCCACCGTCGGTGTGGAGGCGCACACGGGAGCGAACTGCACCGGCACGCATCATCGGCTCCAGTAGCTCCAGCCGCTGCAGCGTCGCGACCGCCGAGCCCTGGATGAAGTGCGTGCAGATCCTCTTGAAGGCCTCGGGATCGGGGCGCTGCTCGACGAGAGCGACCCGGGCTCCCGCCCGTCCCAGCATGATCGCCGTCGCCGAGCCCGCCAGGCTCGCCCCTACGATCACCGCGTCGAAGTCCTGTCCGCCGGTTACGTTGTTCGTCGTGCCCACGATCTCTCACCTCGGCCTATGATCTCGACATCGATACTTCTATCCGCACTATACGGACCGAATGGTTGAGGTCAAGACGGTTGACAGGAGATTCGTGAGACGGTGTCGAGAATGCGTCTGACGGGAACCTCATATGCGGTGCTGGCGCTGGTCGAGCTGCTCGGGCAGGCGACGCCTTACGACCTCAAGCAGCACCTCGAGCGCTCGATCGAGAACTTCTGGCCGGTCCCCCACACGACCTCCTACGCCGAGCCAGAGCGCCTGGCCGAGGCCGGCCTGCTGTCGGTCCAGCAGGAGCAGACGGGCCGCAGGCGCAAGCTCTACGAGCTGACTGACAGCGGCCGGGAGGAGCTGCGGGAGTGGGCCGCCTCGCCGCGCCTGGCAGCGCCCCAGGTGCGCGAGGAGGGGGTCCTGAAGATCTTCGCCGGCGCCGACCCGCTGCCGATCCTGCGCGAGCGCCTGGAGTGGCACAGGGCGAAGCTCTCAGAGCTGGAGGGGTACCTGGCCGCCGCGGGGGAGGCCGAGTCGCTGCAGGGGGTGCGCAACTGCCTGCAGGTCGGGATCGGTTACGAGCGGGCGATCGTGGAGGCCCTGGACAGGGCCCTGGCCTCCCAGCCGCAGGACTGAGCTCAGGCCGCGACAGGCAGCTCGAAGGTGGCGCGGATCGCGTAGAGCGTCGTGCGCTCCGCGGCGGGACGGCCGGCCGCGTGGGCTGCAGCGATCAGCTCCGGCGGATCCAGGCGGGTGCCGTGGTAGCTGCCCGCCAGACGGCTGATCGACTCCTCCATCAAGGTCCCGCCGAGGTCGTTGACCCCCCAGCGCAGCGACTCCGTGGCGGCCTCCAGGCCCATCTTGACCCAGCTGGCCTGCAGGCTCGGGATGCTGCGCCCGAGCGCCAGGCGGAAGACGGCAGTGTGCTTGAGGTTCTCCTCGCGGCCGATCTCCTGCACGCCGTGGGTGCGGCCCAGCAGCGTCTGGAAGGGGATGAATGAGAGGGGGACGAACTCCGTGATCCCCCCGGTCCGCTCCTGCAGCTCGCGCACGACCCGCATGTGCTCGGCCAGCTCCCAGGGCTCCTCGATGTGACCGAACATGACCGTCGCAGTCGAGCGCAGGCCCGCCTCGTGGCTGGCCTGGACGATCTCCACCCAGCGGGCGACGGGCAGCTTGTTGGGGGAGATCCGTTCGCGCACGCCGTCGTGCAGCACCTCCGCGGCCGTCCCCGGCGTCGAGCCGAGGCCCGCGTCTTTGAGCTGGGCGAAGACCTCGCTCGGCGGCAGCCCGGAGATGTCGCACATGTGGGCTATCTCCATCGGGCTGTAGGCGTGCAGGTGAAGCTCGGGGGCCGTGTCCTTGGCCAGGCGCAGCCAGCCCAGGTAGTCCTCCAGCTCCCAGTCGGGGTGGATGCCGGACTGGATGCACAGCTCCGTGGCGCCGTAGTCCAGGGCCTCGTGGATGCGCCTGACGAACTCGGCTGCGTCGTGCTCGTAGGCGTCGGGCGAGCGCTTGCCCTGCCCGAAGCCGCAGAAGGCGCAGCCGACCGTGCAGACGTTGGAGATGTTGATGTTGCGGTTGACGACGAAGGTGACCGTCTCCCCCGCCACTTCCGCCCGCAGCTCGTCGGCGGCCTGGCGCATCTCCTCGATGACCTCCGGTCTCGTCTCGGCGAACATCGCCGTCAGCTCCTGGGGGCTCAGCGCCAGCCCGTCCCGGCCCCGCTCGATGGCGCCCGGCACGAGGCTGGGCGCGATCGGGGTGGGCGGCTCCGTCCGACCCGAGCCCCGCCTGGGGATGAAGGACCAGTACCTGACCTTGATCGTGTCCATCACGCCCTGGGCGACCCACTCCGGGTCGATGTACTGGGGGTAGACGCATAGCCGCTCGGTCAGGGCGTAGCCGTCGGCCTGCAGGCGCTTTCTGACCTGGTGGGGCGAGGGGAAGGGGTGCTCGGGTGAGATGTGGTCGCCGTTGGCCGAGAGCCCGCCGAGGTCGGTGGCGCCGGCCGCCACCAGCTCCCCCCACCAGTCGGCCAGGTTCGGCGGGATCTGGATGCCGACGTCGGGCATCAGCCTGCGCGTCTCGGCGATCAGGCGCTTCATGTCCTCGATCTCGACCGGGCACGCCCACTCGGGCAGCGGCAGGTCCGGCCTGTGGTCGGCCACGCCCGTGCGCCAGTACTCGCGGGCCGCCTCGTCGGCGATCTCGGCCGGCTCCTGGCCGTAGTAGCGCTGGTGGGGGACGAAGTTCTGGAGGATGACCTCCTGGATGTGGCCGTGTCGGGCGTGCAGCTCGGCCAGGGCGGCAAGCGAGTCCATCCGCTCCTGCTCGCTCTCCCCTATCCCAACCAATATCCCGCTCGTGAAGGGGATGCGCAGCTCCCCCGCCGCCGCGATGGTCTCCATGCGCCGGGCCGGGTGCTTGGTCGGCGAGCCTGCGTGCACCGTCTCCATCAGGCGCTCGGAGACGGACTCCAGCATCAGCCCCTGGGAGGCCGTGACCTCGCGCAGACGCGCCAGGTCCTCATGTGAGAGGACGCCCAGGTTGGTGTGCGGCAGCAGGCCCCGCTCCAGGGCCCGCTCGCAGGCCCACACGACGTAGGCCGTGAAGTCCTCGTGGCCGTACTCGTCGAGCTTCGCGCGAACGCCGGCGTTGACCTCGGGAAGCTCTCCGGTCAGGACGAGCAGCTCCTTGACGTTGCGCCGGGCCGCCCCGTCGAGGATCTCGATGACCTCGTCGGGGGCGTGCAGGTGCGCCTGGTGGGTCGCGAAGGCGCAGTACTTGCAGTAGCAGCGGCAGGTCCGCGACAGGGACAGGGTCAGGTTGCGCGAGAAGGTGACCCGGCGGCGCATGGATGGAGTCTATGACGCGCGGGCGTCCTCCCCATGACGCTAGTGTCGCCTCAGAACAACAGGAGAGGAGCACCAGATGGCCGTAGGAATCAGGCTCAGGTTCGACGGAGGCACGCAGGACCAGTACGACGCGATCCACAGTCACATGGGCGTGGACGGCAACCCCCCGCCGGGGATGATCTTCCACTCTGCCGGCCCGATCGAGGGCGGATGGGGCGTGATCGACTTCTGGGAGTCGCGCGAGGCCTTCGACTCGTTCGTCGCGGGGCGCCTGCAGCCGGCAGCGGGCGAGCTGGGCGAGCGCACCTTCCAGGGGCCTCCCGACATCAAGGAGTTCCCCGTGCATCACATCACGAGGCCCTGAGGGGTCCCGGCATTACGACCCGATTCCGCTCGCGTTAGTACCCTCGTCGCCGGAGGCACCTTCGACCAGAAACGGACAGGAGCAAGATGACTGAGAGCGTCAGCGAGAGCGAGAGCCCCGCGATCCCGAGCCCCAGCTCCGAGGTGCCCCGTCCACGGACGAACCACGACTGGTGGCCCAACCAGCTCGACCTGAGCGTCCTGCGCGGCAACTCGCCCCTGTCCGATCCGATGGGCGAGGACTTCGACTACGCCAGGGAGTTCGCGACCCTCGACCTGGACGCCCTCAAGCAGGACCTGATCGAGCTGATGACGAGCTCGCAGGACTGGTGGCCGGCCGACTACGGCCACTACGGCCCCCTGTTCATACGCATGAGCTGGCACGCCGCGGGCACCTACCGCATCGCCGACGGGCGCGGCGGGGGCGGCAGCGGCGCCCAGCGCTTCGCGCCCCTGAACAGCTGGCCCGACAACGCCAGCCTCGACAAGGCCCGCCGTCTGCTGTGGCCGATCAAGCAGAAGTACGGCCGCAGGATCTCCTGGGCCGACCTGCTCGTCTTCACGGGCAACGTCGCGATGGAGTCGATGGGCTTTCAGACCTTCGGCTTCGGCTTCGGGCGCGAGGACATCTGGGAGCCCGAGGAGGTCTTCTGGGGGTCTGAGGACACCTGGCTGGGCGACGAGCGCTACAGCGGCGAGCGGGAGCTGGCAAAGCCCCTGGGCGCCGTGCAGATGGGCCTCATCTACGTCAACCCCGAGGGGCCGGGCGGCAACCCCGACCCACTGGCAGCCGCCAAGGACATCCGCGAGACCTTCGCCCGCATGGCCATGAACGACGAAGAGACGCTTGCGCTGATCGTCGGCGGGCACACCTTCGGCAAGACCCACGGGGCCGTCGACCCCAAGTACGTCGGCCCCGAGCCAGAGGCCGCCCCCCTGGAGGAGCAGGGCCTGGGCTGGAAGAACAGCCACGGCAGCGGCGTCGGCGCGGACGCCATGACCAGCGGCCTGGAGGGAGCCTGGACGAACGAGCCCGCCAGATGGGACAACGGCTTCCTGGAGAACCTCTTCGCATACGACTGGGAGCTGACGACGAGCCCCGCCGGGGCCAAGCAGTGGACGCCCCAGAACCCCGAGGCCCAGGGCACCGTCCCGGACGCCCACGACCCCTCCAAGCGCCATGCCCCGATGATGCTGACGACCGACCTGGCGCTGAAGCTCGACCCCGTCTACGCGCCGATCGCCAAGCGCTTCCACGAGAACCCAGACCAGCTGGCAGAGGCCTTCGCCAAGGCCTGGTACAAGCTGCTGCACCGCGACATGGGCCCCGTCTCGCGCTATCTGGGCCCGTGGGTGCCGGAGGTGCAGCTGTGGCAGGACCCCGTGCCGGCCGCCGAGGGCCAGCCGATCGACGATGCAGACGTCGCGGCGCTGAAGGAGAGGATCCTCGCCTCGGGGCTCTCGATATCGCGGCTCGTCGCCACCGCATGGGCGTCGGCCTCCTCCTTTCGCGGCACCGACATGCGCGGGGGCGCCAACGGCGCCCGGATCCGCCTGGCGCCGCAGAAGGACTGGGACGTCAACGAGCCGGCCGAGCTCTCGAGGGCGCTGTCCACGCTCGAGCAGGTGCAGAAGGGCTTCAACGACTCGCGCGCCGACGGCAAGAAGGTCTCCCTGGCCGACGTGATCGTCCTCGGCGGCTGCGCGGCTGTCGAGGAGGCGGCGAAGAACGCCGGGCACGACGTCTCGGTCCCCTTCGCTCCAGGCCGCACAGACGCCTCCCAGGAGCAGACCGACGTGGACTCCTTCGCCGTGCTCGAGCCGACCGTCGATGCCTTCCGCAACTACTCGCGCCCAGGCGAGCCGCTGCCGTTGGAGCACGGGCTGCTGGAGCGTGCCTACATGCTCACGCTGACGGCACCCGAGATGACGGTGCTGATCGGCGGCCTGCGCGTGCTCGGCGCCAACTTCGGCCAGTCCCAGCACGGCGTCTTCACCGACAGCCGTGAGAGCCTCACCAACGACTTCTTCGTGAACCTGCTCGACATGAGCACCGAGTGGAAGCCCTCGGGCGAGAACCTCTACGAGGGCCGCGATCGCAAGACCGGCCAGGCCAGGTGGACGGCCACCTCGGCCGACCTCGTCTTCGGATCCAACTCCGAGCTGCGGGCGCTGGCGGAGGTCTACGGGAGCGACGACGCCGGGGAGAAGTTCGCCGTGGACTTCGCGGCCGCCTGGGCGAAGGTCATGGGCCTCGACCGCTTCGACCTGTCCTGACCGGACAGGCATCACGCGGCGGCGTCTACCTGGCCCGCCACGGACAGACGGCCTACAACAAGGAGGGTCGCTTCCAGGGCCAGCAGCAGATCCCCCTGGACGAGGTCGGGCGCGCCCAGGCGCTGGAGCTTGCCGAGCGGGCCGTCCCTTACGGCTTCGCGGCGTTGTGGTGCTCGCCGCTGCTACGGGCCCGGGAAACGGCCGACACCGTGGCTGCCCGCATCGGCCTGGAGCCCGTCGAGGACGAGCGGCTGATGGAGACGGACGCCGGCGACTGGACGGACCGCTCCTTCGAGGAGGTCCGGGCGGAATCCCCCGATCTGTTCGACGCCTTCGCCTCCGCCCAACCCCACTTCGCCTTCCCCGGCGGAGAGTCCTTCGCCCAGCAGGAGGTCCGTGTCAACGCGGCCCTGGAGCTGGTGCAGGCGGGACCGCTGCCGGCCCTGGTCGTGTGCCACGGGATGGTCATCAGGGCGGCACTGCACACGCGGGCGAAGCCGGGGCAGATCCCCTTCCGGAGGGTGCCCAACGCCGCGATCGTCCCGCTCGACCCGGCCGAGGCTGCTCGAGCCGACCTGGGCGGCGGCACAGCCACGATCGCCAGCTGACTTCGGTGCCTGAGCTTCAGCGCAGGATCACGCAGCCGGTGCTGGCGTGCGCGAACAGGACGTCCGGGTCGCTCTCCAGATAGAGCCGGCCCTCGGCTGTGGCCGTTCGCCCGCCGCGATGGACGACCGTGCCCTCGGCCAGGACGCGGCCGTCGCCGGCCCGCATCGACCGCAGGTAGCGCACCTGCAGGTCTGTCGTCGTGTAGCCGACGCCCGGCTCGAGCGTCGTGTGCACGGCGCAGCCCATGCAGGAGTCGAGGATCGTGGCGGCAACCCCGCCGTGCACGGAGCCGATCGGGTTGTACATCCAGTCGCGTGGCTCCAGGGCGAAGACGGCCCGCCCGTGCTCGACCTCGGCGATCCTCATCTCCATCAGCTGGGCGATCGGCGGCGGCGGGTGCACCCCCGCGGCAATCGACTGCATGAACTGCAGGCCCGACATGCCCTGGGCGGCTGCCGCCAGGTCCTTGGGGTCCTCCCACTCGAATGTGCGCACCCGGGTCTCCGACATCGTGCTCATGTTGCCTCCAAAAGCACCGGCGCGGCAGCCTCGCGACGCCGGCCCGGACCGATCGCGGCCAATGTGAGGGTGGTTGCGAGTCCTCCTGCGACCGTTATCAGCCAGGCAGAGTGGAAGTCCGAGGCGTGGGCGCCGCCGACGCCGAGCACGGCCACCAGCACCGCGATGCCCAGAGCCGAGCCTATCTGGCGACCCATCGTCAGCACGGCGGCGCCCGTCGCGAAGCGATCGGGGGCCAGCGAGGAGGCGCCGGCCCCCGTCAGCGTGGGGATCACGAGGCCGACGCCGGCGCCCGTCATCAGCCCACCGGGCAGGTACTCGGAGAAGTAGGCCGGATGGTCTCCCGTCTGGGTGATGAACCAGACCGAGCCGAGCGCGAAGACGATCGCTCCGACCATGCCGGGCAGCCTGTAGCCGAAGCGGGCGCCAAGCCTGGCCGAGGGCACGCTGAAGGCGCTGGCCATCGCCGGCCCCGGGAACAGCATCAGGCCCGCGCTCAGCACCGACTCGTGCCAGACGCCCGTCAGGAACAGGACGCCGCTCAGCAACATCGCTGCGAAGCCCCCGAAGAACAGGATCGAGCCGGTCACGGCCAGCCCGAAGCTCCGCACCCGCAGCATCGCCGGCTCGACGATCGGCGTCTCGTGCCGGGCCGAGCGCCACCAGATGCCGGGCAGCAGTACGGCTGCGACGAGGAACAGGGCGATCACGCTCACCGAGCCCCAGCCCCATTCCTGGCCCTTGACGATCGCCACGACCAGCGCGCCGACTGCGAGTATCAGGGCCAGTGCCCCCACCAGGTCGGGCCTGCCCGCGTCCTGCTCGCGGTGCTCGCGCAGCACCCGCCCGCCTGCGAGAAGCGCCGCCAGCCCGACGGGCAGGTTGACGAGGAAGACCCAGCGCCAGTCGGCCTGCACGAGCAGCCCGCCCAGGGGCGGCCCGGCGGCTGCGGCGATGCCTCCCGAGGCGGCCCACAGCCCGATCGCGACGTGCCGCTTGGCCGGCTCGAACTCGGTCAGCATCAGGCCGAGTGAGGTGGGGACCATCAGCGCTCCCCCCGCCGCCTGTACGACGCGGGCCCCGACCAGGAAGCCGACCGACGGCGCGGCTGCGCATGCGGCGCTGGCCAGCACGAAGACGCCCAGCCCGAGCAGGAAGGCCCGCTTGCGCCCGAAGGCGTCGGCCCACCTGCCGGCAGGCACCAGCAGCGCCGCGAAGACGATCGCATAGCCGCTGAGCACCCACGACAGCGACGACAGCGAGGCGCCGCCGAAGTGATGCGAGATCGCCGGGAAGGCGATGTTGACGATGAACAGGTCGAGGCTCGACATGAACACCCCGGCCACCACGATGAGAGATACCCGCCATTTACGTTGCATGATGAAACGGACCCTAACACAAACAGGCGCCTACCAGTTGCATCATGCAACTTCTTGCCGCTAAGCTGGTGGGAGTGCTTCACAACGATTACTCAAACCAGTCCTGCAGCATCGCCGGCGCGCTCGAGGTCGTGGGCGAGCGCTGGTCGCTGCTGATCGTGCGAGACATCCTGCTGGGCCTGCGGCGATTCGACGAGATGCAGTCGCACCTGGGGATCGCGCGCAACGTGCTGAACGCGCGCCTGAAGCGCCTGGAGGAGTACGGGGTGATCGAGCGGGTCCCCTACCAGGAGCGCCCGCTGCGCCACGAATACCGCCTGACCGAGAAGGGCCTGGATCTGTGGCCGACGATCATGTCCCTGATGAAGTGGGGCGACCGCTACGCCACCCCCGAGGGCGGACCGGCAGTCGTGGTCGAGCACCGCGGCTGCGGCGGGGAGATCGACGAGCACCGCATCTGCCAGCGCTGCGGCGCGAGGCTGAAGGCGCGGGATGCCGTGGGGCGGGCGGGGCCGGGCGCCGTAGCAGGCCATCCGCTGCTGCGCGACGCGAAGGCCCCGGCAGGCGCAGGAGCCTGAGGGTCGCGACCCTCGCGGGACGCCGTCGATCGGCCTGGCGGTGCGGCCGGCCTCAGCCCGGGCGGGCGAGCAGGCCGTCCAGCAGCTGCGCGCCTTCGCGAGCCATCCGCGAGCGGGGCACGACCAGCTCGATGCCGGCCTGCCGGGCCTGCTCCCGGGCCTGCGCCTCGACATGCGAGTAGAAGCCCATCGTGCGCGCGCCCGCCAGGTGCGGGCGCACCGCTTCGGCGACCCGGGCAGCCTGCAGCGCCTCGTCGGTCAGATCGAAGACGACGGCCTGCGCGGGGGCCTGCGCGAGGGCGTCGCGCAGGGCCTGCTCTCCTGAGACGAGCAGGACGTCGTGACCGGCGGCGACGAGAGAGGCCTGCACGCGCGAGCCGAACAGCAGGTCGGCGCTGAGCGCGAGGACCCGCGCCACGCTACTGGGCGCGCAGGCGGCGGAACTCTTCGCGAGCAGACTGCGGGCGACCCCACATCTGGGTCACCTCGACGCGCCCGCTGCGGGTGTCGCGCAGGACCAGCTCGCCGCCGATGCCGGCTTCGTCGAGCAGGCGCAGGGCGGCATGGACGGCCGGCGCTGCGGCGGCGTGACCGAAGCGGTGGGCGACGAGCAGCCGCCAGTGCCAGTCGCTGTGGGAATAGGGCCGACCGTTGCAGGTGGCCACGTAGAGGGCCGCCTCGACGTAGCGCGACTCGTCGGCTATGCGCAGGTCCAGCTCCATGTCCGTCCAGTCGTCGGGCAGGGACTCGAGGATGCCCTGGAAGTGCTCGGCGAGGGCCATGGCGGCAAAGACTAGCGTGGCTATGCTCGAAACCATGGCCGCCACCGGCACCGAGGACCTCTCGGCGGAGCTTCGCGTACTGCGCGAGGACGTCGGGCTGCTCGACCGCTCCGAGCGGGGCAAGCTGGCCCTCACCGGCCCTGACGCAGTGGAGTTCCTGAACGGCCAGGTGACCAACGAGCTGTCCGACCTGACCGCCGGTCACGGTCGCTACGCGGCCTTCCTGACCCACAAGGGCAAGATGCTCGGCGATCTGCGGGTGCTGGCCGTCGCGGGGCAGGACGGGAAGATCGAGCTGCTGCTGGACACCGAGCGCTCGGCCCTGCAGAGCCTCTTCGACATGATCCGCCGCTTCAAGGTCGGCTACCGCCTGGAGCTGCACAAGCGCACGCTGGAGCGTGGGCTGCTGTCGCTGATCGGGCCCCGCACCGGGGATCTGCTGCCTGCCCAGCCCGGCCCGAACGAGCACGACAGCCTGCCGGTCGAGATCGACGGCGTCCCCGCGCTTGCGATCCGCACCGACGTCGGCGTGGACCTGCTGTGCGACTCGCAGGACGCTGCGCAGCTGGTGGCGATCCTGCACCGGGCCGGCGCGCAACCCGTCGGCGAGCCTGCAGCCGAGTGCCTGCGCATCGAAGCCGGGCGACCGCGCTACGGCGTCGACATCGACGACAGCACGATCCCCCAGGAGGCCGGGCTCAACGAGCGCGCCGTCAGCTTCACCAAGGGCTGCTACGTGGGCCAGGAGACGGTCGCCCGCCTCTACTACAAGGGCAAGCCCAACCGCCACCTGCGCGGCCTGCTCCTATCGCACGCGGCAGAGGCCGGCGAGGAGCTGCTGCTGGGTGAGCGCCAGGTCGGTCGCCTCGGCAGCGTCGCGCTCTCGCCTCGCCTCGGGCCGATCGCCCTGGCCCTCGTGCGCCGCGAGGCCGAGCCCGGCTCGACCATCGCCGTCGGTCACACGGGCACGACGGCTCGCGTCGTCGAGCTTCCGTTCCACCGATCCTGAGCGGTGGGCAGGCCGCGATAATCGCGCGATGGCGACAGCCTCCGCGCACAGCTTCTTCGCAGCCTCCGCAAGCGTCGCCGGCGCCCTGATCGGGCTGCTGTTCGTCGCCATCTCCGTGGCGCCCGAGCGCATCCTCGGCCCCGACGCCTCCGAGGCCCACGCCGTGCGGGCCGCCAGCACGCTGACCGCCTTCTCGAATGCGCTGGCCGTGTCCCTGTTCGGCCTGATCCCATCCTTCGACGCCGGCACCGCGGCGATCGCCGTCTCGTCGGTCGGACTCGTGTTCGTCCTCGGCGCGGTGCTGCGCCTGGCGCCCTCCCGGCGCTCGGGCGCGATCAGCCTGTGGGAACTGACATACCTGATCGGCCTGGTAGCTGTTTTCGCCATCCAGCTCGACGCCGGCATCTCCCTTTCGAGCCGCCCCAGCGACCGCGGTGCGCTGGAAACGATCTGCATCCTCGTCGTCGTCTGCTTCCTGTTCGGCATCGCCCGCTCCTGGGACCTCGTCGGGGGCACCAAGATCAGCCTGCTGCGGGTGCTGGTGGCACGGAGGCACGACGACGAGCCCCCGAACGGCGGGCTGGGAGGCGAGTAGAGGGGTGGCCGGCTACTCCTCGACCCCCCTGTGGAAGAAGCTCGGCTGCAAGCCCGGCGGACGGCTGCTGACCGTCGAAGCGCCTGGCGACTGGCAGACGCCCGAGCTGCCCGAGGGCGCAAGCGCGGCCGAGCTGAGCGACCACGACGCGCCAGGCGCGCCCCACGAGGTCCTGCTGGCCTTCTTCTCCTCCGCCGGGCACCTGGCCGCAGCCCTGCCCGGCCTCTCCGAGCGGATCTTCCCCGACGCTGCCCTGTGGATCGCCTGGCCGCGGCGTGCCGCAGGGCACGACAGCGACATCCGCGACCAGGACATCCGCGACCTGGCGCTGCCGCTGGGACTGGTGGACGTGAAGGTCGCGGCGCTCTCGGAGGACTGGTCGGGCCTCAGGCTGGTCTGGCGCAAGCAGCGTCGCGCCGCCCCCGGCGTCGGGCACGGGTAGGATTGGCGGGCTGCCCATCCCCGACAGACGAGGTCTAGAGCAAGTGGCAATCGATCTTCAGCAGGTGTCCAGTATCGACGTCGAGCCCGGTGAGCTGCCTGCCACGATGGCAGCGTGGGTGATCCGCGAGGAGCGCTACGGCGAACCCAAGGACGCCTTCCAGATCGAGGAGATCGAAGTCCCCGAGCCGGGCGCCTTCGAGGTCATCGTGCGCGTCATGGCCGCCGGGGTCAACTACAACAACGTCTGGGCCGCCCTGGGCAAGCCCGTATCTGTCATGAAGTACGGGGACCACCCGCAGTACGGGCACCACATCGGCGGCTCCGACGCCTCCGGGATCGTCTGGAAGGTCGGCGCCGGCGTGACCCGCTGGAAGGTCGGCGACGAGGTCGTCGTGCACTGCAACCAGGCCTCCTACGAGGACCCCGAGGTGCACGGCCTGGACCCGATGGCCGCCCCCTCCCAGAAGATCTGGGGCTACGAGACGACCTGGGGCTCCTTCGCGCAGTTCACGAAGGTCCAGGCCCAACAGCTGCTGCCCAAGCCGAAGTCGCTGACCTGGGAGGAGGCCGCCTCCTACGGCCTCGTCTACTTCACCGCCTACCGCATGCTCATCACCCGCTGCAAACTGCAGGCCGGCTCCAACGTGCTGATCTGGGGTGCCGCCGGCGGGCTGGGCGTCTTCGCGACCCAGATCTGCAAGGCCGCCGGCGCCAACTGCGTCGGCGTCGTCTCCTCCACCGAGAAGGGCGAGCTGGTCAAGCGCCTGGGCGCCGTCGACTACATCGACCGCGCGGAGTTCGCGGGGATGATGCGCACGGGCGATGAGACCCCTGATGAGGAGAAGGCCCGCTTCGGCGT
>Ga0181522_10000776_pt1 | contig 21553 bp, 20 predicted proteins | sample PEATcosm2014_Bin_27_FD_121103 | JGI IMG/M metagenome (GOLD analysis project Ga0181522, IMG submission 121103) | Peatland microbial communities from MTU Mesocosm Facility, Houghton, MI, USA - PEATcosm2014_Bin05_10_metaG | ecosystem: Environmental > Terrestrial > Soil > Wetlands > Peat | place... | reverse complement strand
GGGCTGACGGGCCGTCAGGACCGCTCGGCCCGCGAGAGGGCCGGAACGGCGGTCGCGGAAGGGCGGGCCCACAGCAGCGCCAGCAGGCACATGCCGGCAGCCAGGGCGAAGGGCAGGCTCTCGCCGGAGGCGCTGGAGATGGCTCCGGCCCCGGCGGGTCCGACGATCGCGCCGATCGCCCAGGCGGCGTTCATGAGGCCGAAGGCAAGCCCCTGGACGAGCCCAGCCTGCTCTGCGCCGTCGGCGATCAGGGCGAAGGCGGGCGTGAAGAGCATGCCGTAGAGGATCGAGGTGAGGACGGTGGCGAGGGCGTAGGGGAGGGTCGCCAGCCCCAGCACGAGCAGCAGCGAGCTGACTGCCCCGGCGGCCAGTCCGAAGCGGATCGGCGTGAAGGCGCCCGAGCGGTCGCTGAGTCGCCCGATGAAGGGCGACTGCAAGGCCTCGATGCCAGCGGCGACGAGCCAGACGGCGCCGATGGCGGTGGGCCCCCAGCCGCTGTGGGAGAGGTGCAGGGGGGCGATGACGGTCAGGGCCCCCGACAGGACGGATGCCAGCCCGAGCATGCCCAGACCGGCCATGAAGGTGCGGTTGCGGGAGGCCCTGCGAAGGGCCGAGGCGGACAGCTGCTCGGGAGGATGGGAGGGGATCGTGCTGGTGACTGCGAACAGCGCCACGTCGAGCAGGGCGATGGCGGAGAAGGCCGGCCCGCGCCCGGTGAAGGCCGCGATGGCGCCGAGGACGGGTCCGAGCAGGGCGCCGAGGACGGCGGCGCCCATGGCGGTCCCGATGACTGCCCCACGGCGCTCGCGGGGAGCGCTGGCGATGAGCCAGGAGAAGGAGCCCGCCCAGGTGAAGCCGCTGCCTGCCCCCTGGGCGATGCGGGCCACGGCCAGGGCCGTGAAGCTGTCTGCCCAGGCGAAGCCGACGCTGGCGCAGCCCATCATGGCGAGCCCGATGAAGACGGCCCGGCGCGGCCCCAGCCGGGCCGAGGCCAGCCCGCCGGGCAGACCGCCGAGCAGCGCTCCGCCGGCATAGGCGGCCACGAGCACCCCTGCGCCTGCGCTTGACAGGTGCAGCTGCGTGGCGAAGCGGCCCAGCAGCGGCGTCAGGGCGGCGAAGAGCATGGTGTCGACGAGGACGACGACGGATACGAGCGTGACGAGGCGGCGCACGACTCCCACGCTAGCGGGCGCCGATCCGCGGCTTGGCTTTACGAGACGAAGTCGCTCCGGGCCGGCTGTGCTTTGACGCGCGCCGGGTCAGGTAGGATCGGCGGCGAAGGGTCGGTGGTCAAGGGAAGCCGGTGAAAGTCCGGCGCGGACCCGCCACTGTTACCGGAGAGCCCTGTCGCGAGGCGCAGGATGCGCAAGCCACTGGACCGCGAGATGCGGGATGGGAAGGCGCGGCAAGGGAGAACCGGAAGCCAGGAGACCTGCTGCCGACCGAAGCCCATGAGCCCTCGTGGAAAGGGGTTGGCTGATGATGAAGACGTTCCCCAAGCCGTCGGCGCAGACCGGCCTGCTCGTACTCCTGCTGCTGTGCCTGTTCCTGGCGGCTGCACCCGGCGCTGCGCTGGCCGGCGAACCGGCGACCGTGACGGTCCGTGTCGAGGGCGCCTCGACGACGCTGCTGCGCGAAAAGCAGGTCACGACGAACACGACGCCGATCTACAAGAAAGGCAAAACGAAAGACACGTGCGCCGGCACGAGCGCGGCAGGTGCGCTGCAGCTCGCCACCGAAGGCAGTTGGGAAGGCGCCTGGTTCGGGACGACCCTCGGCTACTCGGTGGAAACGATCCTGGGCGAGACGCACTCCCTCAGCGGCACGAGCCCCTGGGAGTTCTGGCTGAACTACAAACCGTCGGAAGACGGTATCTGCGACACGGAACTGTCGAGCGGAGACCAGCTCCTGTTCTTCCCCGAATGCTTCGGCGAATGCCCGGCGGCGCCGAGCGTCCTCAGCATCGAAGCCCCGGCCAGCGCTGCGGCGGGCGAAAAAGTCACGGTGACCGTGACGGCCCATCCGCACAGCGGCGAAGCGGCCCCGGCCAAAGATGCGACGGTCGAATACGAAGGCGCGAGCGCGACGACGAGCTCCGAAGGCAGGGCCAGCATCGAATTCGCCCACGCGGGCGAACAGGAGGTCAAGGCGAGCGCGACCGATGCCATCCGCGACGAGACGAACGTCTGCGTCTACACCAGCGAAGACGAGGACTGCGGCGATCATCCGAGCGGACCCGGGTCCAAAGGCGGCGGCGGCGTGGCCGGCTACACGGGCACGGGAAACCCGAACCCAGCCCCCGGCGGGACGGGCTCGGGCGCGGGCGGCATCTCGGCCAGGCTGACGAGCGTCGTGGAGGGTCGCCACTATCGCCGCGACCACGCTCCTCGCGTCCTGGCCGGCAGCATCGAGACGTCGGACAGGCTGTCGTCGGTGAGCCTGCTGCTGCGTCGCACCTACAGGGGCCGCTGCTACGCCTACGACGGCTCCCGCGAGCGCTTCGTGAGGATCGGCTGCGCTCGCGGGTCGTTCTTCGCCCTGCCCAGCCGGCCGAGCTTCTCCTACCTGCTGCCAGGCCCGCTGGCGCCCGGCCGCTACGTTCTGGAGCTGCGCGCGCAGGACACCTCGGGCGCTCGCACGGCGCTGAGGCTGGGCGGCACGGAGGTGGTCTTCTATGTCGGCTAGAGGGATGAGGAGAGCGGCTGGCGCCGCCGTCGTCGCGTCGTCTCTGCTGGCGGCTGCTGCCAGCGTGAGCCCGGCCGTGGCGGACCACGCCAGCGAACAGGCGCGAACGGCGGGATCGGCTGCGACGGTGCAGGCGATGGTCGTCGGGCAGGGCGGGCAGGTGCTGCTCGGCGCCCGCAGCGTGACGGCGTCGGCGAGCAGCGTCCGCGTCGGCTCGCGGACGTGCTCGGTGGCGGCGGGGACGCCGTTGTCGGTGCTGGCCGGGCTCGGGCTGTCCTTCTCGGTGCGCGACTACGGGCACTGCGGCTCCTCTCCCCGCAACTCGGGCGAGCTGTTCGTCGACGAGCTGGCGGGGGAGCGCAACAGCGGCGCCGACGGCTGGGAGTACAAGGTCGGCCAGGTGGCCGGCTCGACGGGCGCCGCCAGCACCAGCGGCGCGCTGGGCAACGGCAGGATGATCTCCTCCGGTCAGCGGGTGCTGTGGTTCTGGTGCCAGTCCCGCGGCGGCGGCTGCCAGCGGACGCTGGAAGTGGCAGCGCCGGGCAGCGTGTCGCGCGGCGGGCGCCTGAGCGTGCGCGTGACGGGCTATGAAAACGAAGGGCACGGGGCGCCGGTGGCGGGGGCCGTCGTAACGCTCGGCGCGGACTTCGCGACGACGGGCTCGGGCGGCACGGCGACCCTGATCGCTCCCTCCTCGTCCGGCCGCTACCAGCTGAGCGCGCGCCGCAGCGGCCTGGTGCCGTCCTTCCCGGCCACGGTCCAGGTGCGGTGAGGAGGCTCCTGCCCGGTGCCTGCTGGCTTGCCTGCCTGCTCGTGCTGGGCGGCTGCGGCCTGGGCGCGGGGACGGCCCCGAAGGGGGTCGAGCTGCTCGTCACGAGGGACTTCGGCGCCCATATCCTGAATGAGAGCTCGAGTCCCAGGACGGCGGGGGCGGAAACGATCATGAGCCTGCTGGAGCGCAACCTCCCCGTCGCAACCCGCTACGGCGGCGGCTTCGTGGAGTCGATCGCGGGGCTGTCGGGCGGCAGCGAAGCGGGCCGGCCCGTCGACTGGTTCTACTACGTCAACGGCGTGCAGGCGGGCAAGGGAGCGGCCGCCAAAGACGTCCACCCGGGCGACAGGATCTGGTGGGACCGCCACGACTGGAGCCAGGCGGAGAGCATCCCGGCCGTCGTCGGCTCCTACCCCGAGCCCTTCCTGAGCGGCTACGAAGGCAAGCGGCTGCCGGTCCGGATCGAATGCGCCGACGCCGAAGGCGCCGCCTGCAAGACGATCGACAGCCGCCTGCAGGCCGCGGGCGTCCCCGCCGCCATCTCGGCGATGGGCGCGGGCGGCAGCTCGGAAACGCTGCGGGTGCTGGTCGGTCCCTGGAGCGCCGTCGGGCGGGAACCGATAGCGGAGCAGATGCAGAACGGCCCCCGCGCCAGCGGCGTCTACGCGGTCCCGGCGAAGGGCGGGCAGAGCATCGCCCTGCTCGACGAAGGCGGCAGGACGGTCGCGAAGGTGACCGGCCGGGCCGGCCTGATCGCGGCCCTCAGGGAAGGCGAAACGGCGCCCGTGTGGGTCGTGACGGGCACCGACGAAGCCGGCGTCGAGCTGGCCGCGAAGGCCTTCGAGGAAGCCTCCCTGCGCGATCGCTTCGCGGTGGCGGTCACGCAGGCCGGGGTGCAGGCCCTGCCGGAGGCCGGCCGGTGAGCGCGATCGGCCTGCGTCGCCCCCTGACCTACCGCCCCGTCGCGAGTCCCCTGCACGCGGCAGGCGGCCCCGTCGCGGCGGCCTACGGGGCAGCGCTGGCGACGGCAGCCCTGATCGTCTGGAGCCCGATCCTGCTCGGAGCGCTGCTCGTGGCGGTCGTGCTGGCGGCTGCGGGCGCCGGCGTGGCCGGTCCGCTGGCGCGCTTCGCTGCCAGGCTGATGCTGCCGCTGCTGGTGCTGTCCGTGGCGGTCAACGGGCTGGTCGACAGGGGCGGGCTGACGGTCCTGGCCCGCCTCGGCGAATGGGGGGTCCTGGGCCAGGTCGACGTGACCCTGGAGGCTGTCGTATACGGGGTCGTCTTCGCCCTGCGGCTGCTGGTCGTGACGCTGGCCTGCCTGCTGATCGTCTGCGCGGCAAACCCCGACGAGCTGATGCGGGCGCTGCGGCGGGTCTCGCCCCGCTCGGCCCTGACGGCGGCGATCGGGACGCGCCTGCTGGGCGTCCTGGCGGGCGACGCGCAGCGGCTGGCCGAGGCGCAGCGCTGCCGGCCCGACGGCGGCGTGAGCGGGACGAGAGGCCGCCTGGCTGTGCTGCGGGCGACCGTCGCGGGAGCGCTGGACCGCTCGCTTGACGTGGCGGCGGTGCTGGAGATGCGCGGCTACGGCGCCCGCCGCGCCCGCGGTCCCGGCCTGCCCCTCTCCCGTCACGACATCGCCTTCATGCTGGCTGCATTGGGCACGCTTGCCGTCGCGATCGTCGCCCAGGCAAGCGGCATGGCGCGCTTCGAGACGTTCCCGCTCCTCTCGATGCGGGCAGGCGCCGGCGCCCTCTCGGTGGCCGGCCTGTTGATCGTGCTGGCCCTGGCGCCGTTCCTGGACAGGCGGGGGATCGAGCGATGAGCATCCTGCGCCTGCAGGGCGTCACCTACACCTACCCGGCAGCGTCCGAGCCATCCCTGCGGGACGTCAGCTTCGAGCTGGAGCCGGGCGAGTTCTGCGTGCTGGCGGGCCTGTCGGGTTCGGGCAAGTCGACGCTGCTGCGAGCTGCGGCGGGGCTCGTCCCACACTTCCACGGCGGCAGCTTCACCGGCAGCGTGATGGTCGGCGGCCTGGACACCCGCACGAGCTCACCGGCGCAGATCGGCATGGTGGCGGGGACGCTGCTGCAGGATCCCGAGACGCAGGTCGTGATGGCGAGCGTCAGGGCCGAGCTCGAGCTGGCCGTCGAGAGCCGCGGCGAACCGGCGGCGTCGGTGGCAAGGGCGGTCGAGGAGGCCGCGCTGGCGCTCGGCATCGACAATCTCCTGGAGCGCCCGACGGCCGAGCTGTCCGGCGGTGAGCTGCAGCGGGTGGCGCTGGCCGCAGCCCTGGTCACCCGTCCTCGTCTGATCCTGCTGGACGAGCCGACCTCCCAGCTCGACCCCGTCGCCGGCGACGAGCTGATCTGGCAGCTGCGCAGGCTCAACCAGGAGTCCGACACGGCCGTGCTGCTGATCGAGCACCGCCTGGAGCGCTGCCTGGCTGCCGCCGACCGGGTCCTGGCCATGCGAGCCGGCGAGATCGTCTGTGACAGCGACCCCGCCGGCTTCCTGGAATGGGCGGCGACCGGCGAGCGTGCGCTGCAGACCCCGGCCGCCCGCCTGATCGAGGGGCTCGGGCTGGCACCCGCGCCGGTCGGCGTCAAGCAGGCCAGGGCGACGCTGCGACGCGCCGGTCTGCTGCCCGAGACGCCGGCAGGAGAGACCGAACGGGAGCACCCGGCTCCCGGCGAGACCGGTCAAGGGCGCTCGATCTCGGGCGAGGCCAGTCATCGCTCGGGCGAGGCCGCTCAGGGGCGCGCCGTCCCGAGCGAGGCCGGTCCCCGCGCGCCGGGCATCTTGCGCGGCCGCCGCCGCGAGCACCCGGAGCAGGCCCTCGCTCTGCGGGGCGTCTGGCACGAGCTGAGGGAGGGCCGGGCGATCCTGCGCGGCGTCGAGATGACCGTGAGCAGGGGGGAGAGGGTCGCCCTGATGGGCCGCAACGGCGCGGGCAAGTCGACGCTGCTTCGTCACGCAGCGGGCCTGCTCGAGCCCACCCGAGGCAGGGTCGAGTGGGCCGGCAGGGTTGCGCTGCTGCTGCAGAACCCCGGCGACTACTTCCTGCACGAACGTGTCGAGCAGGAGGCGTCGGGAGGGGCGCTGGAGCTGGTCGGCCTGGCGGGCCTGTGCGACCGCAACCCACGTGACCTCTCCGGCGGGGAGCGTCAGCGCCTGGCGCTTGCGATCGTCATGGACGGGGAGGAGCCGCCGGCCGTGCTGGCCCTGGACGAGCCGACGAGGGGCATGGACAGGGCCGCCAAGCAGGCTCTCGCCGAGCGCCTGCACGAGCTCAGCGAAGGGGGGACGGCCGTGATCGTGGCCACCCACGACACGGAGTTCGCGGCGGCCGTGGCCGTGCGGGCGGCGCTGATGGCGGACGGGCGCGTGATCGCCGACGGTCCGATCGAGCAGATCCTCTCGGGGGGCTGGTACTTCGCGACGGACACGGCCAGGATCCTCGGCGGCGCAGGCGGCGCCCTGCTGCCCGAGCAGGGGATCGGCTTTCTCCGGCCTGTCCGCGGGCAGGCGCCCGAGCATCTGGCGGTGGGCGGATGAGCTGGCAGCTGGCCTCCTTCCTGATCGTGTTGGGCGCCCTGGGGGTCGGGCTGTGGTGGTACGAGCGCAGCCACCCTCCGGCGAAGCTGCTGGCCGTCGTGGCGACGATGGCGGCACTGGCTGCGCTGGGCCGTGACGCCTTTGCGGCGATCCCCGACGTGAAGCCGATCACGACGATCGTGATGGTCAGCGGCGTGGCCTTCGGGGCGGGGCCCGGCTTCGCGGTCGGGGCGATCGCCGGGCTGGCCTCCAACGTCCTGCTCGGCCAGGGGCCGTGGACGCCCTGGCAGATGCTCGGGTGGGGGCTGGTCGGGCTGGTCGGGGCGGCGCTGTCAGCCGTGCTCGGCTCGCGGCGCCCGCCGCCGCTGCTGCTGGCCCTGACCTGCGCGGTGGCGGCGGAGGTCTTCAACCTCGTCGTGGACGTCTATACGTGGACGGGCACGGGCGCCCACACCCTGGTCGGCTTCGGACTCGTCCTGGGGCAGGCGGCCGTCTTCGACGCGACCCACGTCGTGGCCAGCTTCCTGTTCGCGATTGCCTTCGGCCAGGCGCTGCTGAGCATGCTGGAGCGGGTCCGGGGCCGCCTGCACGTGCGCTGGGATCAGGCGCCGCTGCCGCCGGCGCCCCCGCGGCGCAGGCGCATCTGGCTGGGGGCCCCGATTGCGGGCCTGCTGGTAGCCGTCGGGGTGCCCGTCGCGATCGTTGCCAGCAGCGCCCACGAGACCCCTGCGCCGATCGCCAGGACGGCGAAGGTCGCCATCGCCCGGGAGGTCTCCTACCTGGCGCGAGCCCAGGACGCGGACGGCGGCTTCGGCGCTGCTCCGGGCCAGGAAGGCAGCGAGCTGTACTCGGCCTGGGTGGCGATGGGCCTGGCCGCCGCCGGCCGTGACCCGCTGACCCTCACAAAGGGCTCGCACTCGGTCCTGGACGCCCTGCGCGGGGAAGCGTCCAGCCTGGAAGGTGCGGGCGACCTGGAGCGCACGATCCTCGCCCTGCACGCCTGCGGCGTCTCACCGGCCTCCTTCCCGGGCGGAGACCTCGTCACGAGGCTGCTCGCCTACCGCAGGGCCAACGGGTCCTTTCAAGGCCTGTCGAACCTGACGGCGTTCGCGATCCTGGCCCTGCGGGCGGCCGGCTACGGGCAGAGGGACGCCACGATCCAGCGGGCCGCCTCCTGGCTCGCCCGCCAGCAGGACGCCGACGGCGGCTTCGGTTTCGCGACGAAGGGCGCGGGCAGCGACGTGGACGACACGGCGGCCGTCATGCAGGCCCTAAAGGCCGCCGGCCCGCGCTGGCAGGCCACCCTCGCCAGGAGCCTGTCCTACATGCGCGGGGCCCAGAACCCCGACGGCGGCTTCCCGGAGGAACCGGGGGGCGCGTCCAACGCGCAGTCCACGTCGTGGGCTGTGCAGGCGCTCGTGGCGACCGGCCGCGACCCGGCGAAGCTGCACCGCGAAGGCAGCCGCAGCCCGCTGGGCTACCTGGAGAGCCTGCTGCAGGGCGACGGCAGCGTCCGCTACTCCCGCACGGGCACGCAGACGCCCGTGTGGGTGACGGCGCAGGCCCTGACGGCCCTGGCGGAGAGGCCATTCCCGATCCCGCCGGTGCGGTGAGGCGGCGTTGCTCAGCCGCCGAGCCGGGAGAGGCGACGGTCGTAGCTCAAGAGCTCGCCGGAGTGCACCTGGGCGGTGGCCAGCACGATCGCGTCGGGCAGTCGCAGCGTGTCGTGACGGGCGCGGAGCTCCGCGGCTCGCTCGGCGATCGCCTCGGTGAGGTGTACGACGGAGATGCCCATCGCCGCCAGCGCGTCACGGGCGTCCCCGAGGCGGCCTGAGCGGGCGAACGCGACAAGCGCCTCGCTGTAGGCGCTTGCCGGGAGCTGCAGCTCTCGCCCTTCCCGATCCGCCGCCTCGACGTCGTCAACGGCCCGACCGTGGTGTGCGTCGGCCGTGTCGAGCAGGCCGATCGCGACGCTGGCGTCGAGGATCAGCGATCCCACTCGTCGCGGAGCCGATCCAGTTCGCCCTGCTCGTAGATGCCGGTGGCGATGCCGGCATGACGTCGTACGCGAGAGCCGGTTGCGGCGATGACGACGTCGCCCTGCGGGGTGGCGCGCACAGCGACCTCGTCGCCCGCGTGCAGCCCGGCCGCGCGCATCGCCTCTACGGGGATCGTCACCTGGTTCTTGGAGGACACCTTCGTCATCGACCTTTACTTTAGCATCCACAGAGTAAAGGTAGGGGCTACGAATCCCTTTTCAGGCACCTTTAGAGATCCGCCCTACGCTGGTGTGATGCCGGAGCACGCATATGCGGGAGTCCGCGTCCCGAGCGCTCGGGCGGTGCCCGGCCGCCCGTCCGGCCCTGCCGGCCTGAGGGCGCCCCTCGCCGTCGCGGCGGCCTGCGTCGTGGCCCTGGCGGCAGTCTGGTCGGTCGCGGAGCTGGTCCCGGCGGCGCACCTCAAGGACGCGGTCACGCTGTACCGCTTCACGACGCTGAGCAGGCCGGGACTGGACTCGATCGGCCACTTCCTGCTGCGCCTGCTCGAACCGGGGCTGTTCGTGCTGTGGAGCATCGCGATCGTCGCCACGGCGCTGGCCCGCGAGCGCCCGCGGCTGGCGCTGGCCGCGATCGCGGTCCTGGGCCTGGCGCCGCTGACCTCCGAGCTGCTCAAGCCGCTACTGGCGCACCGCCACGACGTGGTCGGTCACGTCCAGGTCAACCCGGCCTCCTGGCCGAGCGGGCACTCGACGGCGGCGACGGCGCTGGTGCTGTGCGCCGTGCTCGTCGCGCCTGCCCGCCTGCGTCCCGTCCTCGCGGCCGTCGGAGCGGCGTTCGTGGCCGCCGTCAGCGTGTCCCTGCTCGTGCTGGCCTGGCACATGCCGAGCGACGTCCTCGGCGGCTACCTGGTTGCAGGGCTCTGGACGGCCCTGGCCGTGACGGGCGTCCGCGTCAGCGAGCGGCTCCGCCCGAGCCGCCGCGTGGCCCCGCAGGCTGGCTGAGACTCAATCGCGTGCGGCGCCGCCGTGGGCGCCGGGGTCCCACAGCGCTTCGGTGCCGCCGTCGCCGTTGGCTGCGCGGCTGAGGATGAAGAGCAGGTCGGAGAGCCGGTTCAGGTAGCGGACGGCCTGCGGGTTGACGTCCTCGACCGCGATCGTGCGACGCTCGGCCCGCCGGCAGACGGTCCTGCAGACGTGGAGGTGGGCCGCGGCGGGCGTGCCGCCGGGGATCACGAAGGAGCGCAGCGGCGGCAGCGTGTCGTTGACCTCGTCGCAGGCCTGCTCCAGCCAGGCCGTGTAGGCGTCGTCGACGCGAAGGCGCTCACGGGCCTCCCCGGAGTCCTCGGGGGGCACGGACAGGTCGGCGCCGACGTCGAGCAGGTCGTTCTGGACGCGCCGCAGCCAGTCGGCGAAGCGGGAGGGCATCCCTTCGGCCAGCAGAGCCAGCCCGATGGCCGCGTTCAGCTCGTCGACGGTGCCGTAGGCCTCGACGCGCGGGTGCAGCTTGGAGACACGGCTCATGTCCCCCAGATGGGTCTCGCCGCCGTCGCCGAGCTTCGTGTAGATGCGGGTCAGGTTGACTGTCATCGACTGGCCGTTCCGTCCATCATGATAGGCCCGGCCTGCGCGCATCCGTCCAATCGGGTACGTTCTCGCACCTCAGATGAGGATCGGTGTGCCGAAGGAGACCGCGCCGGGGGAGCAGAGGGTTGCCCTGGTGCCAGAGGTCGTCAGCAAGCTGAAGGCCAAAGGGCTGGACGTGCTCGTGCAGAGCGGTGCCGGCACCGACGCCCTGCTCAGCGACGACGCCTTCAGGGAGGCGGGCGCCGAGATCGCCCCCGACGCAGCCGCCGTGTGGGGCTGCGACGTCGTCCTGACGATCGCCCCGCCCGAGCCGCAGGCGATCGCGAGCCTTGCCAAGGGCTCGATCCTGATCGGCTTCCTGGCGCCGCTGAGCAGCCCCGGCACGACGAGCGCGCTGGCTTCGGCGGGCGCGACGGCCTTCGCCATGGAGGCGATCCCGCGCATCACCCGTGCCCAGGCGATGGACGCCCTGTCCTCGCAGAGCAACGTCGCCGGCTACCGCGCGGCCCTGCTCGGGGCTCAGGAGCTGGGGCGCTTCTTCCCGATGCTGATGACTGCTGCCGGCACGATCCCCCCGGCCAAGGTGCTGGTCCTGGGGGTCGGCGTCGCCGGGCTGCAGGCGATCGCCACGGCCAAGCGGCTGGGCGCGCGCACGACGGGCTACGACGTCCGCCCCGAGGTGGCCGAGCAGGTGCAGTCGCTGGGCGCGATGTGGCTTGACCTGGGTCTCGAAGCCGCCGGCGAGGGCGGCTACGCCCGCGAGCTGACAGAGCAGGAGCGGGCGCAGCAGCAGCAGGCGCTGACAGACGCCATCAAGGGCTTCGACGTCGTCATCACGACGGCGCTGGTGCCGGGCCGCCCCGCACCCCGCCTGGTCACCGCGGAGGCCGTCGAAGGCATGAAGCCGGGCTCGGTGATCGTCGACCTGGCCGGCGAGGCGGGCGGCAACTGCGAGCTGACCGAGCCCGGCCAGACGGTCGTCAGGCACGAGGTCAAGATCGTCTCGCCGCTGAACCTGCCGGCCACGATGGCCGAGCACTCCTCGCAGCTGTTCGCGCGCAACGTGCAGGCGCTGCTGGACCTGTTCGTGGACGAGGAGGGCAAGCTGAAGCTGGACTTCGAGGATGAGATCGTCAAGGGCGCGTGCGTCGTGCGCGACGGCGAGATCGTCCACCCCGGCGCCAAGGCGGCAGTCGAGGCCGCCGGCGCCCCGAGCGCGGGAGGGCCGTCGTGATCCTCGCCAGCACCCTGACGACGAACCTGGCGATCCTCGTGCTCGCAGGCTTCATCGGCTTCGTGGTCATCTCCAAGGTGCCCAACACCCTGCACACGCCGCTCATGTCAGGCACCAACGCGATCCACGGCATCGTCCTGCTGGGCGGCCTGCTGGTCGTCGGCCTGTCCGGCAACAGCGCCTTCAACAAGGTCATCCTGGTGATCGCGATCGCCTTCGGGACGATCAACATCGTCGGCGGCTTCCTGGTCACCGACCGGATGCTGGAGATGTTCAAGTCAAAGCCGAAGCCGGCTGAGAAGGACGGGGAGGGGCAGAGCAAGTGAGCCTGCCCGTGGCCAGCACCTTCCTGCAGGACCCGAGCTTCCTCGACGTCCTCTACATCATCGCCTTCGCCCTCTTCATCCAGGGCCTGCGCGGCCTGTCCGGACCGACCACAGCCGTTCGGGGCAACCGCATCGCAGCCGTCGGCATGGTCATCGCGATCGTCGCGACGCTGCTCAACCGCAACGAGGGCAACTGGGGCCTGATCGTCCTGGGCATCGCGATCGGCGCGGCCGTCGGGGTCCCCGCGGCCCGCCAGGTGAAGATGACGGCGATGCCGCAGATGGTGGCCCTCTTCAACGGGGTCGGCGGCGGCGCGGTCTTCCTGATCGCCTGGTCTGAGTTCCGTCGCAGCGGCGGCTACGAAGACACGGCCACCTACATCACGATCTTCTCGCTGTTCGCCGCGATCGTCGGCTCGGTCTCCTTCTGGGGCTCCAACATCGCCTTCGGCAAGCTCCAGGAAATCCTGCCCGGCCGCCCGATCACGCTGGGCGCGGGCCAGCAGATCGTCAACCTGCTGCTGCTGATCCTGGCCGTGGCGGCTGGCGTCGACATCGCCGCGGGCAGCCACTCCGAACTGGTCTTCATCGGCATGCTCGTCTGCGCGGCCCTGCTGGGCAACGCCGTCGTGCTGCCGATCGGCGGCGCCGACATGCCCGTCGTCATCTCACTCCTGAACGCCTTCACAGGCCTCTCCGCGGCCGCCACGGGAATCGCCCTGAACAACCCGGCCCTGATCGTGGCCGGCATGATCGTCGGCGCCTCCGGATCGATCCTGACGAACCTGATGGCGGTCGCCATGAACCGCTCGATTCCCGCGATCGTGGCGGGCGGCTTCGGCGGCGGCGGCGCGGTCGCTGGAGCAGAGGGAGCGGGCGAGCACGCCGGCACGGTCAAATCGATCGGCGCCGCGGACGCGGCGATCCAGCTGGCCTACGCCAACCGCGTCGTGATCGTGCCCGGCTACGGCATGGCCGTCGCCCAGGCCCAGCACGCCGTTCGCGAGCTGACCAAAGAGCTCGAGGCCCGCGGCGTGGAAGTCAGCTACGCGATCCACCCGGTCGCGGGTCGCATGCCGGGCCACATGAACGTGCTGCTGGCGGAGGCCGACGTGCCCTACGACCAGCTCAAGGAGATGGAGGAGGCCAACCCGGAGTTCCAGCGCACGGACGTCTCGCTGGTCATCGGCGCCAACGACGTGACCAACCCGGCGGCCAAGAACACGCCCTCCTCGCCCATCTACGGCATGCCGATCCTGGAAGTGAACAACTCGCACTCCGTGATCGTGATCAAGCGCTCCATGAACCCCGGCTTCGCGGGCATCGAAAACGAGCTCTACTACGAGCCCGAGACCTCGATGCTGTTCGGCGACGCCAAGAGCGCCGTCAGCGAGATCACGGCCGAGCTCGGCCAGCTGTAGCCGCGTCGTCCTCTGCGAGACTTGGCCGCGTGATAGCCCGCAGCCAGGCCCTGGCGGCCCTCGCCGAGGACGAGTTCGACGTGGTCGTGGTGGGCGGCGGCATCACCGGCGCCGGCGTGGCGCTGGACGCTGCATCCAGGGGCTACAGCGTCGCCCTGCTGGAGCGCGCCGACTTCGCCTCCGGCACCTCCAGCCGCTCCAGCAAGCTCGTCCACGGCGGCCTTCGCTACCTGCAGAACTTCGACCTGGGCCTCGTCCGCGAGGCGCTGCTGGAGCGTCAGCTGATGGTCAAGCTGGCCCCGCACCTGGTCCATCCCCTGCCGCTGGTCGTGCCGGCTTTCGAAGGGGCGCGCCCCGACCGCCTGGTCGGAGTGGGCCTGAACCTCTACGACGTCATGGCCGTGGGCCGCGATCGCCTGCGCGGCAGGCGCTCACTGCGCAGCTCGGCGAGAGCAGGCGCAGCGGAGGCGGAGGAGTCCTGGAGCCCGGCCCGCCACCGCGTCATCTCCGGCGAGGAGGTGGTGGAGCTGCTGCCCGCCCTGGCCGCCCGCGAGCCGACCAGCGGCTACCTCTTTTACGACTGCCAGACAGACGACGCCCGCCTCGTCCTGACGGTGCTCGGCGAGGCCGAGCGCTTCGGCGCCGTCTGCGCGAACCGCCTCGACGTGACGGGCCTGCTGGAGCTCGACGGCCGGGCGCAGGGAGTCGAGGTGACAGACCTCGAGAGCGGCTCCAGGCTGCAGGTACGGGCTGCCAACGTCGTCAACGCGACGGGCGTCTGGGCCGACCAGCTGCGTCCCCAGGAGCTACACCAGGAGGCCGAGCTGCCGAGCATCAGGCCCAGCAGGGGCACCCACGTGACGCTCCGACACGAGCGGCTGCCGCTCGTCGGGGGAGCGATCGTGCCGGCCGGGGGAGGGCGCTCGATCTTCGCCCTGCCTTGGCTTGGACACACGCTGATCGGGACTACGGACAACGACTACGAGGGCCCCCTCGAGCACGTCCCGCCGTCCCAGGAGGACGTCGAGTACCTGCTCAGCGCGGTCAACGACTTCTTCGCGGCCGACCTCGGCCCGGGCGACCTGACGGGCGCCTTCGCCGGGGTCAGGCCGCTGATCTCCACGGGCGACCCCAAGAAGTCCGTCGACATCTCCCGCAAGGCGGAGCTGTACGAGACCTCCTCGGGCATGATCACGATCACGGGCGGCAAGCTCACGACCTGGCGGCGGATGGCGAAGATGACGGTCGACAGGCTGGTCGAGCGGGACGCCCGCGAGGCGAGCTGCCGTACCCAGGAAATCCCGCTCGGGCAGGCGGTCGACCCGGCCGAGCTGCCCCGCCTGGAGGGCGTTCCAGAGCAGGCCTACGAGGCGCTGGCGGGACGCTACGGCCATGGCGCACACAGGGTCCTGCAGGTCGCCGGCGAGCGCGCAGCGCTGGCACAGCCGATCGTCGAGGGCTGCCCGGACCTGCTGGCGGAGGTGGCGGTCGCGGCCCGTCACGAGCAGGCCCGCTCGATCGGCGACGTGCTGCTGCGTCGCACCCGCCTGGGGCTGCTGGCGGCGCACAAGCTGACTGTGCAGGCGGGACCCTCCCGCAGGGTCGGCGAGACGCTGGCCCGCGAGCTGGGCTGGGACGAGGCTCGCCTGGAGGCCGAGCTGGCCTCCTTCTCCAGCGAGGCGCAGGCGGAGGGGATCGCGCTGCCGGCAGCCGCGGCCTCGTGACGAGCGCCCCCCGCCATCTCCTGATCGCAGGCGAGCGTCGCCTGCAGGTGGGGGAGCGGCCGCTGCTGATGGGAATCGTCAACGCCTCGCCCGACTCCTTCAGCGACGGCGGGCTGAACAGGACGCTCCAGGAGCGGGTGGCGCTGGCGAGGGAGCTGGTGGCGGCAGGGGCAGACCTGCTGGACGTGGGCGGCGAGTCCGCCTCCACGGGCGTCCCCGCCGTCGAGGAGCAGGAGGAGATCTCCCGTGTCGTCCCGCTGATCGAGGCGATCGCCGAAGAGCTCGACGTGCTCGTGTCGGTCGACACGTACAAGCCCGCCGTCGCGCGGGCCGCGATCGCGGCGGGCGCGGGCATCGTCAACGACGTCAGTGGACTGCTGGACACCGACCTGGCCCGTGTCTGCGCCGAGACGGGAGCGGGCCTGGTGGTGATGCACACGGCCGCCGCACCCAAGCAACGCCGCCAGGACCCCGACCTATACGAGGACGTCGTGGAGGAGGTGCTGGCCTTCCTGCACGAGCGCATCGAGCTGGCCCTCGAGCTGGGGGTCGAGCGGGAGCAGCTGATCGTCGACCCGGGACCGGACTTCGCCAAGACGCCGGCCCAGACGGTCCGCCTGCTCTCCCAGGTCGGGCGCATGCACGAGCTGGGGCGTCCCGTCCTGATGGCGATCTCCCGCAAGGACTTCATCGGCGCCCTGACGGGTCGCCCCCCGCGACGCCGCGACGCCGGAACCCTGGCGGCCCTCGCTCACGGCCTCGACCACGGCGCCCACATGTTCCGCATGCACGACGTCGCCGCGGCCAGGGACTTCCTGACCGTGCGAGCCGCCCTGCGTGCGGAGGCGGTCCCCGACCGCGACCTCAGCCTGACCGAGGCGATCCGCTACGACCGCGGCGAGCGCCGCCCGAGCCGCTAGGCTTTCGCCGTCACGGGTGCCAGTCGCCGCAGACGCGACCGGACGCCGACCACCCATCCATTCGTAAAGAGAGGAAATACAAATGCCCGTACTCGCACGCTCCGAGCTGGAGGCAAGCCCGCTCGCCGACCTGCACGCGATCGCCGATCAGATCGGCCTGGAGGGCTTCCGCAGGCTCCGCAAGGCGGATCTGATCGATGCCATCGTGGGCGAATCCGACGCCGACTCCGACGACGACGGCGGCGCGCAGGGGGACGAAGAGGAGGCAAAGCCCAAAGCCCGCCGCCGCCGGGCACCACGTTCCCGCCGCGGCAAAGCGGCCGAGGCCGAGGAGGACGCCGACGCCGACGTCGAGGCCGAGGAGAAGCCTCAGGCAGAGCCGGAGGGCGAGAGCGAGGAGGACGAGCGGCCCCGTTCGCGCCGCCGCGGCGGTCGTGGCTCGCGTGCCCCGCGAGGTGCAGAGGAGGTCGAGAAGGACGAGGAGGCAAGGACGGCCGAGGGGGTCGTCGAGGTGCTGGGCAACGGCTCGGCCTTCCTGCGCGTCGACCCGCCCGAGCCGAGCGACGAGGACGTCTACATCTCCGCCGCCCAGGTCCGACGCTGCGAGCTCGTCAGCGGCGACCGTGTCAGCGGCCCCGTGCGCACGCCACGACGCTCCGAGCGCTACCCCTCGCTGGTTCGGATCGACACGATCAACGGCGAGTCGGCCGACTCCGTCTCGGACGGCGTCCGCTACGAGGAGCTGCCGGTGGCGTGGCCGGAGCAGCGCCTCGCGCTCGGCTCGGCCGACAAGACGCTCGAGGCGATAGAGTGGCTGACGCCGCTCGGCAAGGGCTCGCGGGCGACGATCGTCGGCGGCCGCTGTGCGGGCAAGTCGGAGACCGTCAGGCGCCTGGCGGAGGCGCTCGGCAAGCTCGAGGGCATCGAGCTGAGCGTTGTCCTGGCGGGTGCCCGTCCCGAGGAGATCGCGCAGTGGCAGGAGAGCGGGCCGGCTCCCGCCGCGGCGCTCAGCTTCGCAGCCTCCGCGGACTCCCAGGCCCAGGCCGTCGAGCGGGTCCTCGACGCGGCCAAGCGCACGGCCGCCCGGGGCGGTGACGCGGTCGTCCTGATCGACTCCCTCGCCGGCCTGCCGCCCCACGCGGCACGCCGGGCCCTGGCGGCCGCCCGCAACCTCCGCGAGGCGGGCTCCCTGACGGTCATCGCCACGGCCGACGCCCCCCTCGGGGGCGAGACGACCGTGATCGCCCTCGACCCGGTCCTCGCATCGACGGGCCAGGAGCCGATCCTGGACCTCGCCGCCAGCGGGACCCTGCGGGCAGAGCTGCTCGTGGGCGAGGACGGAGCGAAGTCGATCCGCAAGGCGAGGGCCAAGGCCCTGGAGGGGTGAGGCGAACCGCCTCAGCCGGGGCCGGCTATCGCCTTCCTGGATACGCCACGCGGCCCCAGGAGGGCTCAGGCGCCAGCTCGATCGGCTCGCCGGCGTCGCGGCCGGGCCGACCGGGCTGGACGTACATGAAGCTGCCTGTGTGCTCGTTGAAGGCGACGGACAGCTCGCCCTCCTTGACGCGCTGGTCCAGCCAGGCGCCGCGGAAGACGAGGCGGCGCAGCCAGTGCACGAGAGAGCGCTCGGCGGGGCCGACGAGCTCTGGCCAGCATTCGTTGACGTGCTCGCCGAGGGCGGAGGCGGGGTCGATGATCTCGCCGTTGACAGCCAGGTTGACGAGGTCTTCGAGCTCCTCGCGACCGAGGCGGTCGCCGACGAAGCCGAGCTTCAGGGCGGCCTGCTCGCAGCGCTGCGAGAAGTCCGCCTCGTTGAAGGTGAAGCGCAGCTCGCCGTATTCGAGGACGAAGTCCTCGCCGGAGTCGTAGTTTTCGCGCCTTGCCGTTTCCATGCTGTCCGATGCCGCTGCTATGCGGTCGTCGGGATCATATGGCCGGTTCCTGCTCGGGCGCTCGCGATGAATGCCTTCTTGCACCCCCGGGGCTGCTCCTGGCGCTGGCCGCGTCGATAGCCTGCACGGCCGATGGCACGCCTCTCTGAGCAAGGACTGCGCAAGACGGTCGGCGTGCCCGGCATGTTCGCGACGGCCTACGGCAACGTCGGCTCCTCGATCTACTACGCCCTGGGCCTGGTCGCGGCGCACGCCCTGGGGCTGACCCCGCTGGTCTTCGTCTTCGCGGGCGGGCTGTTCGCGCTGACGGCCAAAACGTACGCCGAGGGGGCCTCGATGTTCCCCGAAGCGGGCGGCTCCTCCTCCTTCGCCCGCCACGCCTTCAACGACGTCGTCTCGTTCTTCGCGGGCTGGGCGCTGAGCCTGGACTACATCCTCACGATCGCCATCTCGGCGTTCTTCGTGCCGCACTACCTGAGCGCCTTCCCGGGCCTGCACCCGCTCAAGCACAACCCGGACGACATCATCGGCGGCCTGATCGTCGTGGTCGCGCTGGTGGGCCTGAACATCCGCGGGCTGGGCGAGTCGGCGAAGCTCAACCTGGTCCTGGCGGTCGTGGACCTGGCCACGCAGATCATGCTGGTCTTCCTGGGGGTCTTCCTGGTCCTGAACCCCTCGCTGCTGGTCAACCAGGTCCATCTCGGCTCGGTGCCGACCTGGAAAGAACTGATCTTCGCGCTGTCGCTGGCGATGCTGGCCTACACGGGCATCGAGACGGTCGCAAACATGGCCGAGGAGTCCAAGGACCCCGGCAAACAGGTGCCCAAGGCTGTGAACCTGGTTGTGCTGGCGGTCCTGACGGTCTACGCGGGCATCTCGGTCGTGGCCCTGTCGGCGCTGCCCGTGATCCACCATGGAGTGGGCTACAGCGCCCAGCTCAAACAGAGCTTCTCCTCGCCGGGCTACGCGACCTCGCTGGGCGGCTTCTTCGAAAACGACCCGATGCTGGGGGTGGTCGAACACCTGGGCCTGCACGGCACGATCCTGACCCTGGCCAAGTACTACCTGGGCCTGCTGGCGGCGACGATCCTGTTCATCGCCACCAACGCCGGGATGATCGGCATCTCGCGGCTGTCGTGGTCGCTTGCCGAGCACCGTCAGCTGCCGCGCCTGTTCTCCTCGCTTCACCCGAAGTTCCGCACGCCCTGGTTCACGCTGATCTTCTTCTCGCTGTTCGCGTGCGCTCTGATCCTCTACGGCAACACGAGCGTTCTGGGCAACCTCTACTCGTTCGGGGCGATGCTGTCCTTCACGACGGCCCACGCCGCGATCGTGGCGTTGCGGGTCAAGGACCCCGACCGCGAGCGTCCCTACCGCAGCCCGCTGGGGGTGCGGATCCGCGGCTCGACGATCCCGATGACGGCGGTCATCGGCGGCATCGGCACGTTCCTGGCCTGGATCGCCGTGACGATCCTGCACGGCGAGGCGCGGGTCGTCGGCATCCCCTGGATGATCGTGGGGATGTGCGGCTACTACTACTACCGCCGCCGTCAGGGCCTCGATCCGAAGAAGTCCTACCGCCTGCCCCGCCCGGAGCGCCCGGAGGACTTCCACGAGCTCGAGTACCGCACGGCGCTGGTGCCGATCTTCGGCAGCGACGTGTCGGCCTCTGCGCTCCACTCGGCGGCCAAGCTGATCGGCGAAGAAGGCCTGGTCTATGCGATCTACGTGCTGCCCGTGCCGGCCCAGCTGCCGCTGGAGGGGGGCTTGGAGGAGGAGGAGGCGCACGGCCGCTCGGTGCTGGAGAGCGCCCGCATCCAGGCCAGGCGCTCGGGCATCAAGATCCGCACGGGCCTGATCCGCACCCGCAACGCCGGCGCTGCGCTGGTGCAGGAAGCAGAACGGGTCAACTCCGACGTCATCTACTGGTCCGCCATCCACGCCCCCGCGGGCGAGCAGAAGATCGGCCCGACGGCGACCTACCTGCTGACCCACCGGCCCTGCCGGGTGATCATCGAGACGGACAACGAGCCGGGCAACAGGCGCGACCCCGGGGCCCTGGCCGGCGTCAGCCGCTGAGCGTCGAGCGCAGGGCCTCGTCGAGGTCGGGGTGGCGGTGCTCGTAGCCGAGCATCAGCGGCCTGGCCGGCATGACGCGGGCGCCGGTCGTGACGATCTCCGCCATCTCGCCGTAGAGCAGGTGCAGGGCCAGCCCCGGCAGGGGCAGCAGGGCGGGGCGGTGCAGGGCCCGGCCCAGGGCCTTCGAGAACTCGCGGTTGGTGACGGGCCCGGGCGCGGTCGCGTTGACCGGGCCGCTCCAGCGCTCGTCGCCCAAGGCGGCCAGCATCATCCCGACGACGTCCTGCGCGTGGATCCAGGGCATGTACTGGCGCCCGCCCGCGATCGGGCCGCCGATGCCCAGCTGGAAGGGCAGCAGCATCTTCGCCAGGGCGCCTCCCGCGCGGTCCAGCACGACGCCCGTGCGGACCCGCACGACGCGCATGCCGAGCTCCTGCGCCTTGGTCGCCTCGTGCTCCCAGGCCATGCAGACTTCGGCCAGGAAGTCGGCGCCGGGCGGGGCCTCCTCGTCGATCGGCTCGGCGCCGTGAGGGCCGTAGTAGCCGGTCGCTGAGGAGCTGACGAGGACGGCTGGGGGCTGATCGGCGGCGCGCAGGCCGGCGAGGAGGTGCTCGGTGCCCGTCACGCGGCTGTCGCGGATCGCCTGGCGGGCGGCTGGGGTCCAGCGCTGTGAGACGGGCTCGCCGGCCAGGTGGGCGACGGCGTCCCGGCCCGTCAGGGCCTCCTTCGGAGCCTCTTCTGAGATCGGGTTCCAGCCGTAGGCGCGAACGTCCCCCAGCGCCCTCCTGGCCCGCTCCGGTTCGCGGCTGAGGATCGTGACGTCCCAGCCGCCGGACAGCAGCTCCCCGACCAGGCGCCGTCCGATCAGGCCGGTGGCGCCGGTGACGGTGATGCTGCCAGCGCTCATCCTGGCTCAGATCCTCCCGTCGGTGACGGTGCCCGGGGTGTCGCCGGGGGCGAAGCCGACCTCCTGGCCGCCGGCCATGGCGATGCCGGCTGCGCGGGCCTGCTCGGCGACGGCGGCGGCCACGGCCGGGGCGACGTCGCGGTTGAAGACGGAGGGGATGATGTACTCCTCGTTCAGCTCGCTCTCCTGCACGATCTCGGCGATGGCCCGGGCTGCTGCCATCTTCATGTCCTCGGTGATGGCGCTGGCGCGGACGTCCAGGGCGCCCCGGAAGATGCCGGGGAAGCAGAGGACGTTGTTGATCTGGTTGGGGTAGTCCGAGCGGCCCGTGGCCATGATCCGCACGTAGGGGGCGGCCTCCTCGGGGTTGACCTCGGGGTTGGGGTTGGCCATGGCGAAGACCATCGCGTCCTCGGCCATGCGCGCGAGCGCCTCGGCGGGCATCGCCCGGGCCC
>Ga0181522_10000774_pt1 | contig 21583 bp, 17 predicted proteins | sample PEATcosm2014_Bin_27_FD_121103 | JGI IMG/M metagenome (GOLD analysis project Ga0181522, IMG submission 121103) | Peatland microbial communities from MTU Mesocosm Facility, Houghton, MI, USA - PEATcosm2014_Bin05_10_metaG | ecosystem: Environmental > Terrestrial > Soil > Wetlands > Peat | place... | reverse complement strand
GCGACGACTGAGGTTGTCCACAATGGTCACGTCGTGACCGATATCCGACAGGTGCAGCGACGTGGGCCACCCACAGAATCCGTCACCGCCGAGAACAAGAACCTTCATTACAACTCCAATCGAGGCCCCCAAAAGGGCCTTCAGAACGAGCGAAACCCTGAATTAAGGGCTTCGTGACCCCAAAACTCTACCAGTCCCACCAAAGGGGCCCGAGGGCCGAGGAGTTCGAGAATTTCATGTTAAGTGGTAGGAAATTCGGGCGATCTTGGAAGGACGCGTGACGTCAGTCGCCGCGCTCGCTAAAGCGCTTGGTCATCGCGGCATTCGGTCGATACACCTCGACGTGACCGGTTCGCCGTGAGAAGCGACGCAGCGCCCAGCGTTCGCCGTCCAGGACCCCGAGCGCACCGGCCTGGATGAGAACGTTGCCGATCGCCGCCGCCTCGACGGGGCCGGCCACGACCTCGAGACCACACGCGTCCGCGGTCAACTGACACAACAGTGTGTTGTTCACGCCGCCGCCCACCATGTGGACCGCGTCGACGTGGAGTCCCGACAACGACTGCACCTGGTCCACGGCCCGCCGGTACGCCAGTGCGAGGCTATCCAGGATGCAACGAGTGAACTGCTCGGGCGACTCGGGCACTGGCTCCGCGCTCGCACGACAGAGCCGCGCGATTCTCGCGGGCATATCACCGGGCGTAAGGAACGACTCGTCGTTGATGTCGATGAGTGAACGCAAAGCTTCCTCGGCCTCGCTTCGGGCCACGAGCTCTCCCACGTCGATGGGTCCAACACGAAGTTCCCACGTGCGAATCGACTCCTGCAATGTCCACAGTCCCATGACGTTGTGCAAGAACCGATAGGTTCCCTCGACGCCGCGTTCGTTGCTGAATCCCGCGCGCCGCGCCTCTTCGCTCACGACCGGCGATTCCAGTTCGACACCCACGAGGGACCAGGTGCCGCACGAGATATAGGCAAAATTCGCGTTGCTCGCCGGCACCGCGACGACGGCCGACGCCGTATCGTGACTGGCGACATTAATGACGTCGATAGGTTCTTGCGCCCCGAGTCGATGCGCGAGAGCGAGTGAGACCGGCGCGAGTACGTGGGCCGGTTCGACGACCTTAGGAAAAATCGAACTCTCGAGGCCGAGCCGCGAGAAGAGGTCCTCGTCCCAGTCACCGTGCAGGGTCATCAGCTGCGTGGTCGAGGCGTTGGTGAATTCAGTCGCGGTCTCGCCAGTCAAGAAGTAGTTAATAAGGTCAGGCAACAACAGTGCCCACGTCGCTTCACCCAGGTGACCTGAGGCGGCGTCCGCCATTAACTGGAACACCGTGTTAAAGGGCTGGTGGGCGATACCCGTTCGCTCGAACATCGTTTCGAGACCAACGAGTTCCTTCGCGCGCGCGATCGATGGCTCGGTGCGCAGATCGCGGTAACAGGCGGGATTAGAAAGCAGCGATCCGTCCGAGCGAACCAGTCCGTAGTCGACCGCCCAGGAATCCACGCCGACCGAAGAAATAGGACCCTGACGCAACGCGTTAGTCAGTCCCTCCACGATCCCGCGATACAACCCGAGGATGTCCCAGTACAGGTTCTCGCCCAATTGCACGCTGCCATTGGCGAAGCGACCGGTCTCGGTGAGCGTCAGGTGATCGTCGCTGACTTCGCCGGTGTAGAGACGCCCACTGGAGGCGCCTAGGTCAACCGCCACGACGCGTTCGGTTCGAGCCACGCTGGCCCTGGTCACACGGTGACGAATTCGACACCCAGCAACTCAGCCAGAGTGCGAAGATCGCCAATTCGGTGCCCGGTGCCGAGGGCCCAGTGGTGGGCCACGGCAGTGGCGGACCACTCATCGCACCATTCACCTGGATTGCGACCGAAATCGACTCGCGAGGTCGTGTTGCCTATCTGGAGCAGCGGTCCCGCGACGACTTCACCTTCCGAGGCGACGAAGCGGAAACGGCCGTCGCGCATCTGTGTGATCCCAAAGGCCGTGACCGGACCGTGGGCGACGTCGAATTCGACCGACACGCCATGACCTCGTTTACCGTGAAAGACCCCGAGTCCGCGAAGTAACGGGCGTCGTTGGCTGATCGCCAAGTGAGCGGGACCGTCGTGTCCCATCTCCACGACGTTGTCGCGAAAATTCAGCGCCTGGAGTTCGGTGAACGATCCTCCCGCGCCCAGACGATCGAGTACCAACATGGCGAGGGACGTACGTAGTTCGTACTCGCCACAGGCGGGCACGTGACCGGCGGTCAAGAGTGACGCACCGAGGATCATGCCCGCCGCGATGCGTTCGTGCAGCTCGCCTTCGAGACCACGATGGTAATAAGCGAGCGAATCGAGGGAGAAGTCCTTCACCAGGGCTTCCAGACCGAGTGCCACGCGCACGCCCCACTCCAATTCTTCGGGCTCGACCGAACTGTCGAGTTCGAAGAACTCACGCACCAACTGGCTTCGCTGGTCAATGTCGGTGTCGGTGACCTGGGCGACGCGAACGCGAAGATCGTCGTACTCGAGGACCTCGACGTGACCACCCAGCTGAGCTGAGACGAGCGTGAGATCCGTCGAGACGTCGAGCATGCCCGGATAGAGATGACCCATCAGGCCGTGGCGAGCGCTACGAAGCACCCGACGCACTCCCGCCGCCTGAATCCAACGTTCGATCTTGGTCCAGGCCCGCTCGTCGGCGAGGTAGCCCGAGACCGAACGAAACCCGATACCACTTCGCTCAAACGCGTTGGCCACCTCGGGTAGCGGGCAGGCACCGCAGTAGGCGAGCCACTGACCCGTGTCAAAGGTGGCGTGGTCCATTGACTCGGTGGGCTGCAGGTTGAGCACCAGCACGTCGGCCTTGGTCCGCTGAGCGATGGGCAGCACCATCGAGGCGGTCATGTAGGTGGTGAGGAACATCACGATTAAGTCACAGCCGGCGCTGCGCAACTTCTCGGCGGCCTGGTCGGCCTCCTGGGCATCCGAGATGAATCCGACGTCGACGATATCGGCGTGAAAACCCTTGATCCGCTCAGAGACGAATTGCGCGGACCGCTGCAGTTGGGGCAAGAGGTCGGGAAACTGCGGCCAGTAGGCGCCCAGGCCGCCCGCGACGAGTCCGACCACGGGCCGAGAGGACCTGGCGAGGCTCGGTAGTTGCACCTGAGGAACCGTCGTACTCATCGCAAGAACGCCGCCGCCACGCCCGCGTCCACCGCGATATGCAGACCCGTCGTGTGAACCAACTCGGGCCCGCACAGCACGAAGACCGCGCTCGCGACGTGCTCGGGCAAGACTTCGCGCTTTAGCAAAGTGCGTTGTGCGTAGAACTCGCCCAACTTGTCCTCCTCGACGCCGTAGACCGAAGCGCGTTGCGCGCCCCAACCACCGGCAAAGATACCTGAACCGCGTACGACGCCGTCGGGGTTGATACCGTTCACCCGGATACCGTACTGGCCGAGTTCGGCGGCGAGTAGTCGCACCTGGTGCGCCTGATCCGCCTTCGCCGCGCCGTAGGCGACGTTGTTGGGTCCGGCGAAGACCGCGTTCTTGCTCGCGATGTAGATGATGTCGCCGCCCATGGACTGGGCCATCATCACCTTGGCGGCAGCCTGGCTCACGAGAAACGAGCCGCGAGCCATGACCGAGTGTTGACGATCCCAGTCCTCGATCGTCGTGTCCTGAAGACTCTTGGAGATCGAGAGTCCGGCGTTGTTCACCACCAGGTCGACGCCACCAAAGGCGAGCACGCTCTTGTTGATCGCCGCGACGACCTCCTCGGGCGATGAGACGTCGACGCTCACGGCGAACGCCTTGTCACTACCGCCCAGCTCCTTGGCCACCAGCTCGGCACTCTCAAAATTGAGATCCGCGACGATCACGCACGCACCTTCTGCGCTCAGCCGACGCGCGGTCGCGGCCCCGATGCCCGAACCCGCGCCGGTGACGAACGCGATGCGCGTCGCGAGGGCCTTCGGAGGCGCCATGCGACGAAGTTTCTGTTCCTCTAACTCCCAGTACTCGATGCGGAACTTCTCCTCTTCGGAGATCGGCGCGTAGGTGGACACCGATTCGGCACCGTGCATCACGTTGATGGCGTTGATGTAGAACTCACTCGCCACGCGAGCGGTCTGCTTGTCGCGCCCGAAGCTGAACATTCCCACGCCTGGCACGAGCACGACCGCCGGGTCCGCACCACGCATGGCGGGCGAGTCCGGCGTCGCGTAACGCTCGTAGTACGCCTGGTACTCGCGGCGATAGTCCTGGTGGAGCTCTCGGATGCGCTTTTCGAGTTCCTCGAGTGGCGCGTCCCCGGGCAGGTCCACCACCATGGGGCGCACCTTGGTGCGCAAGAAGTGATCAGGACAGGACGTACCCAGCGCCGCCAGTTCGGCCAGTCGCCCGCGGCTGACGAAATCCAACACGACTTCAGCATCGCTATAGTGGCCGACCTGACGAGTGTCAGTGCTCGCTAGTCCCCGTAGGAGTGGGAAGAGTTCGGCCGCCCGAGCGCGGCGCGCCGTGCTCTCGAGTGGGATGTTCGCCTCGACCACCTCACCGAAGGGATCCGGGCGACCGTTGGCTACAAGGAACTGCTCGGCGGTGCGAATGATGTGCAACGATCGACTCTCGCACTCGTCACTCGAGTTGCCCCACGCCGTGATCCCGTGTCCGCCCAGGATGCATCCAATCGCCTGGGGATTGGCCTCTTGAATGGCCGCGATGTCCAGGCCCAACTGAAATCCGGGTCGACGCCAGGGCACCCAGACAACCGTGTCCCCAAAGCACTGCGCGGTCAGCTTTTCGCCGTCCGCCGCCGTCGCGAGCGCGATACCAGCGTCGGGATGCAGGTGGTCGACGTTGGTGCACGACACGAGACCGTGCATGGCGGTGTCGATTGACGGGGCCGCTCCGCCGCGCCCGTGCATGCAGAAGTCAAAGGCCGCGACCATCTCGTCTTCACGTTCGGGACCCGGGTAGACCCCGACGAGAGCACGCAGTCGGTCGAGACGCAGCATCGCCAGCCCCGCCTCTTGCAGGGTGCCGAGGTCACCACCCGAGCCCTTCACCCACATCACTTCGGTGTCGGTACCGGTGACGGGATCGGCGATCAGCGCCTTGGTCGAGGTATTGCCACCCGCGTAATTCGTGTTTCGCGGGTCCGCACCTAGTCGATGCGATCGCTCCAGCAACTCGATGACTTCGCGTGGGGGATCATTGGCAACCAAGGGGATCACGCACCCCAGCCCGCGGCCGCGCCAGTGGCCCGCTCGGCGATGATCTTCTCGGCGTAGCCGGAACGACGATACGCTCCCAGAGGATCAGGGTCCAGGCCCATGTCCTCACGCAGTTCACCGAGCAAGGGGCGTACGTCGGTGTTAAAGGCGTCGATCAGGATACCGTTCGCTTCAAGGACGTCGCCGTCCATCTGGGCCTTGGCGAGGGCAGAACGATCCACGAACAACGCCTTGGCCGTCGCCTCTTGGACGTTCATGACCGAACGAATCTCGGCGGGAACCTTTGGTTCCAGGTTGTGGCACTGGTCGAGCATGAACGCGACGCTCGAACCGGTGCGGTGCGCGCCCACCGCGACGATCTCGTTCATGATGCGAAACAGTTGGTAGGGATCGGCCGACCCGACCATCAGGTCGTCGTCCGCGTAGAAGCGGCTATTGAAGTGGAATCCGCCTAGTCGCTTCACGCGAAGCAGGTTGGCGACGATGAACTCTATGTTCGTGCCGGGAGCGTGGTGGCCCGTGTCGACGAGCACCTGCGCGCGTTCGCCCAAGGCCAGGCAGTGCAGAAGAGACGTACCCCAGTCGGGTACGTCCATGGTATAAAAACTCGGCTCAAAGAACTTGTACTCGAGCAGCATGCGCATGGTCGAGGGCATCGCCTTGTACGTCTCCGCCAACGCCTCGGCGAGACGTTCCTGTCGGGCCTGGATGTCGTCCTGACCCGGGTAGTTTGTGCCGTCGGAGAACCAGAGCGAAAGAATTGTCGAACCCGTCTGGACGCCGATCTCCACGCACTCGAGAAGGTGGTCGGTAGCCTTACGACGAATTGCCGGATCAGAATTGCAAACGCTCCCGAGGCGGTACTCCTCTTCTTGGAAGACGTTGGGGTTGATGGCGCCAATGGAGACCCCCAGGCTCTGGGCGTAGCTCTGCAGGGCGGCGTAGTCGTCGACGCGGTCCCAGGGGATGTGGATGGCGACCGAGGGCGCAACACCCGTGAACCGGTGCACCTGGGCGGCGTCTTCGAGCTTCTCCTGAGGAGTTCGAGCGACGCCCTTTTGTGCGAACACCTTGAACCTGGTGCCGGAATTACCGTACGCCCACGACGGCGTCTCGATCATCAGTTGGCGGATTTCCGCCTTGACTTCGGCTGAACTGCTCATAACTTCTTTCCTCCTTGGCAGCGAACTGCTCGTTACGTCAGTTAGTCGACGTGAAAGATCTCTTTGATTGGGGCAATGCTCGTGTCGGGTGCGTCGCCGCCGAGATCGACGAAAAAGCCCCCCATCTCGCGCTGCCAGCGCTCGTTCACTTCGGTTACTGCCATGTTCGCCTGTGCGGCGTCGAAATCGTCGGTCTCGAGATAGCCAATCAACGTGCCGTCCTCTTGGAGGAAGAGCGAGTAGTTGTTCCAGCCGCTGTCGTGCAGCGCCTGGCGCATCTCGGGCCACACGTGTGCGTGCCGCTCGACGTACTCTTCAATTCGCTCTGGTCGGACGTAGAGCTGAAAGCAAATTCTTTGCACTTGACGATCCTCTTACGGAACTTGGTAAAGCACTACGGGGCGCCCCATGGTGGCGACGCCCCGTAGTTTTTTAGGCGGGGAAGCCCGACCTTAGAAGTTGAAGTCCTTCACGTTCGCTGCAGTAAACACGAACGGGGCGCCGAGTGTGACGAAGTTCGAAGGGTCACCCGAGCCAGCAATGGCCTTCGTGATCGTCCAAGACTTCGCCTCAACCAACTTGGTTCCCTTAGCGGGAATCGTAAAGGTTACGCCAACTTTGTTCTGAATAACGCCGGAGTTGATCTCCATGGCAGCCCAACCAGCGAGCGAACCGAGGTCAAAGGGGTTCCACAATTCGAACGCCTTGACGTTGTCGTCACCCGTGTAGGTGCCCATCTGCGAAGGCAGACCGAGACCGGTGAGGATCAAGTTCGAGTACTGGGACTCGTGCGTGGAGAGGTACTGGGCGGCCGTTGAAATACCGACCGTCGTTGGCGAAATGATGCCCGCCAAGTTCGGGTACTGGGTCAACAGGCCCTGCAGCACCGTCAACGACACCGTCGGGTCGTCGTTTCCGTAGACCGTCGCAACCAAACTCATGTTGGGGTACTTGGTCAACTCCTGCTTCATGTAGCCGATCCACGCGTTCTGGTTCGTTGCCGTGGCGGCAGCGGAGAGAATCGCGATTTGGCCGGTGTCGTGAATTTCGCCCGCCAGCAGGTCAACTTCAGACGCACCAATTTGCTGTGTGTTGGCCTGGTTTATGAACAGGTTGCCGGCACAGTAGTTGTCCGAGTCAAATCCGATGATGGTGATCTTGTCACGGCGAGCCTTTTCGAGCTCTGGGCAAAGGGCCTTCGGGTCGTTGGCTGCGATGACGATTGCGTTCGCCTTCGCGGCAATGGCCGCCTGAATTGCCGGCTCTTGTGCGGCGGCGGTGTCAGTGGTTCCACTGTCCACGACGCCACGCCAACCCTCGGTCTTCAATGCAGCCTTCACGCCATTGTCCGCAATCACTTCGTACGGGTTCGTCGTGTCCTTAGGAATGATGTAGACCAATCCCTTTGAAGCAATAGTCTTGGGCGCGGCTGCTCCGGCTGGGATGGCGCAGATACCTGCGAACATTCCAACAATCGAAACCGCAATCAAGGCTTTCTTCGAAGCGCGATGCTTCAATGATTCCAACTTCATGTTCCCCCTCATTTGAAAATCGTTAGATGTATTGGACTACGTAGCACTTCGAATGCGTCGTACGACGAGACCGAATGCCACGGCAAAAGTATCACATTATGTGAGGGATAACTACTCAAAATGTTATCCACCGGATTATGTGAAAATCCTGATGAACGGGTAGAAACCTAGAGGTTGGCCTCGAGGGTACTCGACCCAGCGGACGCTTCTCTCCGAAATCGCTGTCGAATCGCCCGATAGCCTCGTGCCGAATTTGGCAGCACGACGCTCGCCAAAAGGAGTATTCCAAAGACGATGCTCTGTTCTTGCGAGGACACGTTCTTGATCGACAGGATCTGGTCGAATATTCCAACCGCGATGACCGATAACACGACTCCGAGCAACGAGCCGCGTCCCCCGAAGATGGAGACTCCGCCAAAGAGGACGATGGCAACTACGTTCAACTCCAAACCAGTACCCGCGTCGTAACGAGCGGTGTTCGTTTCATAGGTGTACAGCAAACCGACGAACGAGCACACGATACCCGAGAGAAGATAGAGATTGAACTTGATCCGCTTCACGCGAATACCCGAGAAGAACGCTGCTTCCTCCTGAAGACCGATGGCGAATATCGATCGACCCGTCGACGTGAAATGCAACACCACGCCATAGATAAGTGCAAGTACCACGAAGATCCCAAATGCCCACGCGAAGGGCGTTCCCGGAATCGTGTTGGTCCCCACGTCGGTCCACGGTCCCCCAAATCCCGTGATCTCGTTCGTTCCCAAAATGACTTCGGCGAGTCCCCTAAACATTGTCAGGGTACCGATAGTTACGGCAATGGACGGCAGGCCCACGCGAGTGACGAGAAATCCGTTGAGTGCTCCACCTAGTGCCCCCACGCCCAGCGTGAGGATCATCGCGAGAAAGACTTCGACGTGGTGTTCGAAGAGATAGCCGAAGCTCGCACACGAAAGGCCCAGCATCGCGGCGACCGATAGGTCAATCTCGCCGGTGGTGATGATCAACATCTCAGGCAGTGCCATGATCGCGATCAACCCGAAGTTGATGCCCGCAAAAAAGATGGTGTTCTGGGAGAAGAAGTCAGGTGCGGTGATGCCACCGTAAAAAATGTCAAAGATGAGGAATAGGACGAGTGCGCTCTCCCATCTGACGAGCGAGTGTCGACCGAACGGCGCACTGTGCTTCTCGAGCGGCGCCGGCGTCTCCTCATTGGACTCTAAAGGACTGCTAATCGCCACGTGCGGCACTGCCTTTCAATCGAAGGGCGAGCGTAGCCCGGTTGCTCAACAATCGGTCAAAGCTGACGGTGACGAGGATCAGGGCTCCGGCGAGCGCCGAATCCCAGAAGGGCGAGACGTTGATGACTACGAGTGACTGGTTGATGATCTGCAAGAGAATTGCGCCGAGTGCCGCACCGATGACCGTACCGCTGCCGCCAAATATTGCCACGCCACCGATCACGCACGACGCCACCACCAAAAGCTCGTAACCCGATCCCGCGGTCGCGTTGACCGTTGCGAACTCTGACAGGAAAAGGACACCCCCGAGTCCCGCGAGCGAACCGCTCAACAAAAATGCCGTAAATACCCGTCGAGCAACGGGCACACCCGCTAGTTGGGCGGCCGCAGGATTGGAGCCAATGGCGTACAGTTCGCGCATCGATCGAAACGATCGCATTGAGAATCCGACTACCAGAGCGACCACCGCGGGAATAATGAAGATCCAGGGAATCCCCGCAAACGTCTCAAAGCCGATTTTTTGAAACGAGAGCGGAATCGCAGTCGGTTCAATTTGAATACCCAACCCAATGATGTTCAGTATGCCTCTGATTATGTACAGCGCGGCCAGCGACACCACAAGACTCGGTACTTTGGTCACGGTAACAATAAGTCCAATGACGGCGCCACAAAACGCTCCTACACCAATGCCAATGACAAAAGCCAGAACGATTGACGCGTGCGCGTTGTGTGTGAAATAGTCACCGACCAAGAACGCTGAGATTCCGAGCGTCGAACCGACTGAAAGATCGACGTTCCTCGTGACGATCACCATGGTCTCGCCGACCGCCAGCAGCGTGAAGAGCGATGCGTTCGTCAGCACTTGCTGCATGCTCGTGAGGTGCGCGAAATCTGGACTCTTAATCGTCGTGATGGCAAAGATAACGAGAATCACCGCGACAATCGCCAGCTCTCGCGCTCGCGACAGCGTTTCCGCGATTCGGTGTGACTTCACGGGTTCAGATAGGGCCACTTCGTCGGTAACGGACATTTCGAATTACACCTGACCAGTCGCGGCCAGCATGACCTTTTCTTGCGTTGCGTCGGATCGATTCATCGTCGCGGCGAGACGCCCCTCTCGCATAACGAGTACGCGGTCCGCCATGCCAAGTATCTCTGGGAGTTCTGAGGAGATCATGAGCACGGCGACCCCGCTCTGGGCCAGGTCATCGATAATTCGGTGCACCTCGGACTTCGTGCCCACGTCAATGCCGCGAGTTGGCTCGTCCACGATGATCAGTTTGGGTTGACCGGCCAACCACTTCGCTAATACCACTTTCTGTTGATTCCCCCCCGAAAGTGTGTTGACTTCATCGGTCAGTTTCCCATACTTGAGCCGTAGTTTCAGAGCCCAATCAGCCGCCAACGTCTGCTCAGCGTTTCGAAACAGAAGAAGCCCGTGGCTCAGCCGTTCCAGAGACGCCAGGGCAACATTGTGGTCAATCCCGAAGTCCATAACGAGCCCCTGCTGACGGCGGTCCTCTGGCACGAATCCCATGCCGGCGTGCATGGCGCGAAGGGGCGAACTTTTTTTCAGTTTTGCTCCGTTTACGAACACGCTGCCCGCGTCGTACTTGTCAATACCGAAAATCGCTCGGGCGATTTCAGTTCGACCAGAACCCACAAGCCCAGAAAGAGCCACAATCTCTCCGGCGTTCACACTGAAGGAAATGTCATAAAACGTTCCTTCGCGCGTCAGTCGCTCCACGCGCAACACTTCCGCGCCGGCTTCAATGGCCGACTTCGGGAAGAGCGTGCTCAAATCACGGCCCACCATCGAGCGAACAATTTCTTCGATTTTGATATCGCCTATGAGGTCGGTGCGCACGAACGAACCATCGCGCATAATGGTGACCCGCTGGCAGATCTCGTACACCTCTTCGAGTCGGTGCGAGATGAAGAGAATCGCGACCCCCCGCTGACGTAAGTTTGCTACAACGGTAAAGAGTCTCCTCACTTCCTCAGGACTCAGCGCAGCGGTCGGTTCGTCCATCACGACAACGCGCGCGTCCTTCGAAAGCGCTTTGGCGATCTCGACCATCTGTTGGTCCGCCACCGAAAGACCTTTAGCCTTGCGGTTGGGATCAATGTCCACACCCAACTGTCCGAAGATCGCACGACTTTGTTTACGCATCTCGCGACGGTTGATACGTCGCCCGAAGCCAAGTGGTTGGCGCCCGAGGTAAATGTTCTCGGCGACGTTCAGATCGTCAAAAAGTGTGGGTTCTTGATAGATGACAGCGATACCCGCTTCTTGGCTGTCGTGGGGACCGTGAAAATGACGAACCTGACCATCAAAGACGTAAGTGCCTCGATCAGCCGGATAGACGCCCGCGATGATCTTCACCAACGTGGACTTTCCGGCACCGTTCTCACCTAACAGCGCGTGGGCCTCACCCGCAAAGAGTTCGATCGATCCATTAGCGAGTGCAACCACGGCGCCGAAGTACTTGGCGACCCCCTCCATCACGAGGATCGGTTCGACGCTCGATTCACTCACTGATAGCCGCCGTCGCGGAACTCTGGGCACTCAACGAAGGGCTGGCCCACGCGGATACAAACGGCACAGCACTCCCCCTAAGGTCACTACTCTTGGACAAACGTGCTGAGAAGTTAAGCAGACCGTGCTTCGGGTGTCAAGAATTTCGAACAGAAAAATAACATCACGTGTCGAGTAATGTCACATTCTGAGCGGTCAGTGGACCGGTGCTACGTTGTCCCTCAAGCGACATCCCTAAGAAATTCCCACAAGCAGTGAAGGACCATTGTGCGTATCTCGCTTTTCGTGACGTGCATGAACAACATTCTGTACCCAGAGACGGGACGAGCCGTCGTCACGGTGCTCGAGCGCTTAGGCCACGAGGTCGATTTCATCCAGTCCCAAACATGTTGCGGTCAGATGCACTTGAACGCTGGCTATCGTCCCGAGGGTTTGGAGCTCGCTCGTGAGGTGATGACCTCTTTCGAGCGTGCGGACATCATCGTCGTGCCGTCAGGATCGTGCACCAGCACCATGCGTCACCTATGGGCCGACGTTGCCCTGGACGAGAACGACCACCATTTGGTGGCTGACGCCGAAGCGTTTGCCCCGAAGGTCTTCGAATTCTCCGAACTGCTCGTCGATGTGCTGGGGGTCACCGACGTCGGAGCCACGTTCGAACGTCGTGTCACGTACCATCCGACCTGCCATTCGTTGAGGTCGCTACGCGTGGGCGACCGGCCATTGCAACTACTTCGCCAAGTCCGAGGAATCGAGTTGGTCGAACTGCCCGAGAACGATTCTTGCTGCGGATTCGGTGGCCTCTTCGCGGTGAAGAATCCTGAGACGTCAGCCGCCATGGGACTCGACAAGATTGCCAACGTCATCACGAGCGGCGCCGACGTCCTGTGTGCGTCAGACAATTCTTGCCTCACCCACCTGTCTACACTCGCGAAGAAATCCGGTTCGCTCGTTCCCGGGTTCAGCGCGAACGCAACCACGGCGACCAGAACCTTCGAAGTACGACACTTGGCCGAGATCCTCGCCTCGACTAAAAGCGTCACGTAATGGCGAGGACCTTCGCTGGATCGCCCGACTTTCCCGTCGGGGCCAAGGTCGCCCTCGCCAACCCCCAATTACGGAGCAACCTGTCGAAGGCAACGCGCACCATCCGCGACAAGCGAAACCTCCGAGTCTCGGAACTTGAGACCTGGGAGGAGTTACGACTCGCGGGCGAGGCAATCAAGCGCGAGACGCTCGCGAATCTCCACGAACTCCTGGAGACTTTTGAAAAGAAGGTCACCGCAGCGGGCGGTCACGTGCACTGGGCTCTCGACGCCGCCCAGGCCCAGCGAATCGTCGTCGAGCTCGTCAAAGCGACCGGCGCCAAGGACGTCGTCAAAATCAAGACCATGACCAGCGCGGAGATCGATCTCAATTCCGCGCTGGAACGCGAGGGCATCACCGCCTACGAGACCGACCTGGCCGAGCTCATTGTCCAGTTGGGTGACGACCTTCCGAGTCACATCGTGGTGCCCGCCATCCACCGAAACCGCGACGAGGTGCGCACGATCTTCCTCGAGCACATGGGCGAATGGGGCCTGAAGGCCCCCGACGACCTCACGAACGTGCCCTCGGACCTCGCCAAGGCGGCCCGCTTGCACTTGCGCGAGCGCTTCCTGACTTCCCAGGTCGGCATCTCCGGCGCCAATTTCCTGATTGCCGAGACGGGTTCGGTGGCCATCGTCGAATCCGAAGGAAATGGTCGTATGTGCCTGACGCTGCCGCGCACGTTGATCAGCGTCGCCGGCATCGACAAGGTCGTACCCCGGTTCGAGGACCTGGACGTATTTTTTCAAGTACTGCCGCGTTCAGCGACCGGTGAACGGATGAACCCGTATAACTCGATCTGGACGGGCGTCACTAAAGATGACGGTCCCCAGGATTTCCACGTCGTTCTCATCGACAACGGACGCTCGAACGCACTGAGCGACCGCGTTGGTCGCGAAGCCCTGCGCTGCATTCGTTGCGCCGCCTGTTTGAACGTCTGTCCGGTGTACGAGCGTGTTGGGGGCCACGCCTACGGCTCGGTCTACCCCGGACCCATTGGCGCGATACTCACTCCCCAGCTGAACCACGTCACCAGCGACGAAGTCGCCAAATCCCTTCCGTACGCGTCGACCCTCTGTGGCGCGTGCTTTGACGCCTGCCCGGTGCGCATCGACATTCCAAAACTCCTCGTGCACTTACGCGGCGAAGTGGTCAACGCCCAGCGCAGCACCATTCCCACGACCCAGGAACAAGTAGGCATGCGAGCCGCCTCCTGGTTCTTTGGCCGTTCCTCGCGGCTGCGCGCCCTCACCGCTCTCGGTGCGAGAACCAAGGGGCTGGTCGGCACAAAGAACATTCAGCTGCCTGGCTGGCTCGGGGGATGGAGCCGATTTCGAAGCGTTCCCGTGCCAACGTCCGATTCCTTTTCGACCTGGTGGCGCCGAGAGCGAGGAAGCGACCAGTCTTCCTTTCCTCCACAGCCTCGAAAACGCGGTCTGGGGCATGCGGAACACCAGCGCCGCGAGCCTCACGCAGCCGGTATCCGGGCTGAGGCCCTCGGCGCGCATACCGATCAGGCGACCACCCGCGAAGCGATTCTCGCCTCAGTTAGGTTCGCCAACCGCGCCGCGACGGCGGCACCCCCGGTCTCTCGTTCCTACCGACGACCCGCGCGCGTCGTAGTGGACTCACCAGTCGAACTCTTCGCCCAGCGTGTGAGTGACTACCAGGCAACCGTCACTTTCGCCACAGCCACTGAACTGGCGAGCGCCGTCAACTCGGCTCTCCTCTCGCGAGGCTCGAAGTCAGTCGTCGTTCCCACTGGAGCGCCACGAGACTGGCTAGCTCAATTCGAAGGAACCACCGTCATCGACCAGGGCCAACTCGAACTGGAGAAGATCAATCAAGTCGACGCCGTCGTCACTGGCTGCACCGCGGGCATTGCCGAGACGGGCACGGTCGTCTTAAATAGCGAACCGAACCAGGGACGAAGGATCATCACCCTCATCCCCGATCACCACGTGGTCATCATCGCCGAGGATCAGATTGTGTCCGATGTCCCCGACGTCATCGGACACCTCGACCCGGCGCGTCCCCAGACCTGGATCAGTGGTCCCTCGGCGACCAGCGACATCGAACTGAGTCGCGTCGAAGGCGTGCATGGTCCGCGTCAACTGGACGTGATCATCATTCGCGGTTGATCACCGCAGTCGCGCTCGCTCTAGGAAGCGACGACGTGCGCGACCGGCTCGACGTGAAGGATCTCGACTCCCAGTTCACGCGCCGCCGCAATGGTGCGATCGTTCGGCGACGCGTTGGTCACCAGCAAGTCGATGTCACTCAGGGGCGTCACATTCACGAAGGCGACTTGGCCCATCTTGGAGGCGTCCGCTAGAACCACGACTCGTCGACTCGAACGAATGGCCGCCAACTTGATTTGCGTGTCCTCCATGTTGTATTCGGTGAGACCCTTGTCCTCGCTCACACCAGCGGCGCCGATGAAAACCGAGTCGCAGTTCAAATCGTCAAAGGATGCTTCGGCCCGCGATCCGACGAGACTCATCTCGCCGTGGCGCAACTTGCCGCCGGTTACCAGCGTTCGAATCTCCGGCTTCGTGTCAAGTTCCGTCGCGATCAATAACGAACTGGTAATGATCGTGAGTGCGATGCCCGGGTTGATGGCACGCGCCATCTGTAAGGTCGTCGTGCCACCATCGATGATCGTCGTCTCTCCCGGTGAGAGCAGTTCTGCCGCGGCCTCGCCGATTCGCTGCTTGGCCTGGGCCTCGTGGGCCGAACGTTGAAGAATCGGTGGCTGATAGGACCTGCTCTGGGTGGAGATCGCGCCGCCACGTACGCGCCGGGCGAGCCCCTCCATCTCAAGCAGTTCCAAGTCTCGCCGGATGGTCATCTCCGAGGTGCCGAACGTCTGGGCCAATTCTGCAATCGATGCTTCGCCAGAATTCAACAGACGATTGGCGATTGTTGCACGCCGTAACTTGGAGCTCACGCCGCAAGACTAAATGGAAAGTTCACAAAAGTCAAAATAATCCTCACATTTTTTGCGCCTAAAATGTGAAAAACTTATCTCCCTCCACTGATCTTCTCCTCTATCGGCGACGGTTCGCCGGGGCGCAACAACCTGGGGCGCTCGAGTGGCCAGTGGAGCCAACGTCGACACGCCGTCAGTTCGCCTTGTTCGTGGATCTTCTCGTCTTCTTTGTTTTTCAGATCATTTGCGGTCTGCACCTCGTAAATCGACCCCGCGACACCAGCGCCTTGGGCGATCGCGGTGACGTCCATATCGCGTCTTTCTTCATCGGAATTGGTCGCGCGTGTGAAGAAGTCGGTAGCTGGGACACCGGAATTGTCCCTTCAATCACCCGACCCCTTCGCCAAAGAACGACGCACGTCGACGAGCAAGAAGCCTGAACGGCCTTGTGCCACCACGATGTCGACGAGCCTGCGTTTGCGGTCACTTGGCAAGCGACGCTTTCTGACGTCTCGAGCCCTTACGACGGGCCACAATGGTGCGGCTGGAGGGATTCGAACCCCCGACCCTCGGTTCCGTAGACCGATGCTCTAATCCGCTGAGCTACAGCCGCATTGTTTCTGGAGAAACATCCTAGTCGGCTCTCTCACGGGCGGCTGTCCTACCTCACTACCATGCACTCATGACGCGATCCTTCCATGACGAACTGCCAGGGCTCCTTGACCGAGCGAACGATTCCATGGTGGATCTACGCCATGACCTTCACGCCCACCCTGAACTCGCCTTCGAAGAACACCGCACCACCAAGGTCGTGCGCGACCGACTCCAGGCGCTGGGTTGGGAACTCGCGAGATGTCCGACCGATACCGGTGCCGTAGCGGTTCTGAAGGGCGCACGCGCCGGCAAACGGGTGATGATCCGAGCCGACATCGATGGTCTTCCCGTACTCGAGGAAAGCCCGCTGTCTTTCGCTTCGGTGAATGAAGGCATCATGCACGCGTGCGGCCACGACGTTCACACTGCGGCGCTACTTGGTGTCGCGGACGTCTTGAGTCAGCGTCAGGCCGAACTTCCTGGCGACTACACGCTTCTCTTTCAGCCGGCAGAAGAGGGCAGGGGCGGCGCTCGCGCGATGATCGAAGGGGGCGTCCTCGACGAGCACCCCACCGACTTCGTAATCGGGGCACACGTCACCTCGCTGGCGCCGGTTGGACTCGTCGGCACCCGCCCGGGAATCCTTATGAGCGACGCACGTTCCTTCGTAGTAGATATCCGAGGCAAGGGCGGGCATGGCGCGATGGCGAGCACCGACGGCAACGTCGTGCTCGCGGTGAGTGAGCTCGCCCCCCTCCTGAGCGACGTCGTGTCGGGACTCAGTTACGAAGGGACGAATTGCGCCTGCTCCGCGGGAGTGATACACGCCGGCACCGCGAACAACGTCGTTCCTCGAAGCGCTCAACTGAAGGGCACCTTGCGCACGTTTACTCTCGATCAGCGCACCGAGGCGTTGGAACGGCTCGCGACTGTCCTCAAGGACATACAGAATGAATTCGCCGTCACGTGCACGCTCGAACTTGTCGAAGGCACACCAGCGGTGAATAACGACCCGTCGGTCGCCCAAAGAGTCCTCGAAAGCGCCTCGCGTCACGTCGGAGCGACCAACGTACTCACCTTTCCGCCCGCCGCTCCGAGCGACGACGTTTCCGAATTCCTCAATCGGATTCCGGGCTGTTACATGTTCGTGGGTGGCGCGATGGCCGACGGTTCAAGCGGCATGCATCACAGCCCGGATTTCAGTGTCGACGACGCGTCGTGCCGCGTCGTCGCGGGTGTCTTGGCCGAGTGCGCGGTGGACCTGGCTCAGCCGTAGAAGAGCCTGGCCGCGCCGCGCAATGAGGCTTGATTACCGTTGATCACGATTCGATACGCCAGATCAGGGAACTGGTCGGGCTCGACCCGTCGAGCGTTCCCGCCCGCGAGATGCACGGTCGTCGCACCAAACTCGCTCCCGAATTTTTCGATGGTGTCGTGCAGGAGCATGAGCCACGCCTTCTCATCAGACGCGCGCGAACGTTCACCAAGCAACTGATCAAAGGTCATCGCGCCTCGAAAGACCTCGGCACCCACGTCGCGGACTCTGCGCATGGTCCCGTCCACGCACAGGGCCAAGCCGAGCCCCGTCCCGAGCGTCAAGACAACCTCCACCCCCACACCGAGGACGCATCCGAGAGCCGCGAGTTTGGCGTCGTTCACCACGCGCACGTCACGGTGCACCTTTTCGCATAGGGCGTCTTGAAGGGGGAAGTCGATCCACTCTGCCTCAAGGGCGGGGTCGACGTCAGTCGTAACGCCACCGGGGCGAGAGAGGTTGCCCGGCCGAATCACGTGTCCATTGTCGAAATCACCCGGAAAGCCGACACCGACCTTCGTGGGTTCACTGAGGAGAATACGATCGCTCAGTAACTCGACGAGCCGTCCAGGCGAACAGGGATACGGAGTGGGCTTGCGCCGCACGGATTCAAGGAGCTCCCCGTGTGAATCGACGCGACAGAACTTGATGTTGGTCGCTCCGATATCGATTGCCAGGATCTGCTCGAGCAGAGGCAGCGTCGAGGACGTCATGGTCAAATCGTACTTAGTCACTTCTTCCGCGGCGTCGCAAACGACGGCGACACCACCATGGGCGCAGCCGCACCACAAAGACGGGCCTGGCACCAGCAACCACTTGCGCGGTTCCCCGCACTCGTTGACGAATGGCCAACACCGGTCGCTCCTTCACGGCTTCAGTCAGTTCCGGAAGGTACTTGTTGACACTGGAATCCGCGAGACCGGCCAGGACCACGCGCGTCGAATGATTATTCACGATTGTCGCCGCCCGCGCTCCCCACCGCGCGTTCAACTGCGAAAAGTCCTGGACGACGGTGACCAGCGTCACGTCGAGTCCACTGACCGTCGCCGCCATCTGGTCAAGTTCGTCGAGCGAACCAACGGTGGCCGCTTCATCGAGCACCATAAGAAGCGGTGTCTGAGAACCCAGGTCGACCAAGCGCTGCTGCTCTTCGAGAATCATGCGTAATGCCCCACGAAAAAGTGCGTCGTAGTGCGTCTGTTCACCGCGGGGGCTGCAGAGATAGAGCGTGTTCGAACTTTCGAGGACACCGCGCACCGAGGCGAGGGGCTGGCGAAATCGCCACGGCAACATCATGGTCTCGGCCGTGATCAAGACGCCGTCCACGGTGCGCGAGTCGTGCTCGAGGAACGAGCGCACGACGTCACTGGCCTCGCTCTGGGTTCGTTCGTGAAGCCAACGATCAAACGTGCGCCGTTCAATCGTCAGGGCGACGTCGAAGATGTCTGAGGCGTTCTCCAGGGCGAGGACCATCAACGCAGCGACGATCTTGGTCGCGAGCGAATTCCAGAAATCCGTGTCACTTCTCGACGACCCGGTCGTCAGATCGCGAGCGACGCGTAGGGCGTGACGAAATGTTCGCACGCCCTCGAGGGGATTCCAGGTGAGACCATCTTCCTTTCCCGGCTGGAGCAGTTCAACGGTGCCGAGCGAGGATCGCCACGATCTGGTCGAGGACACCACGTCACTCTTGACGCTCGTTACGACGACGGCCCCCGCCCAGGAGAGGATCGCCGGTACCACCAGGGACGAGGTCTTGCCCGACTGGGTCGGACCCACGATTAGAAGCGAACTGCGCGCATCGAGTCGCACCATTGGTCCATAGGGCACCGAATACCACACGCGACGCCCGAGGGGAGGACGGTCGTTCATGACGTGCCCCTCATCGCGGCGTCGGTATCGATGAAGGTGACGTCGCGGCTATCGGGTACCACGCGCACGATCGAACGATGTGTCCCATAACGAACCAGTGCGGCCCCCTTGGGCAGGGCCACGAGATACTGGGCCTCGCGAGCGAAGAGACCGAGCGCCAGCGCCATCTCCCTCGCCTCGTCTGCGGGTTGTCGAAACAGCCACGCCGTCTCGCATTCGCGAAGTAGTCCCTGTGCGCGCTCGCGTTCGACACTCCCTTCGTCGCCCACTGCCGCCACGTCGCTCCAGCGGTGCAGAACGAGAATATGGCTAAGGCCCCTTGATCGGGCGAGCTTCCACGAACCCTGCAACCACCGCAGCGCGTGTGAATCCGACAACAGCGCCCACGCCTCGTCGAGTACGAGGTAGCCAAGAGCACCGTCATGGGCTATTACTTGCTGTGCCGCTCCCACCGCACTCAACGCGGCGACGGACAGCGTGTCTGACGACCACTGGGCCGAGAGGTCCAGTACCACCAGATCACCCTTGAACTCAAGTGGATCGCCCTCGCCATCGAAGAGTCCCGCCAGGTCCCCGTGTACGAATCGGTAGAGGGTGAGCGCCACGTCACGTCGCACCGTCGCCTCTGATCCAATGTCACTTTCGAACGCGTGGTACAACGCTCGGACCAACCGAACGGGACGAGGCGAGCAGAGACGGGCAAAAGCCTCGTCGATCTCGTAGTGCTGTTGGGCACTCAGAGGGGTACCTTGCGCGGTAGCGATCAGGACCCTCACGAAGTCGCGACATTCTCGCTCCTCAGTCGGAAATGGATTGCACCATCCGTCCTTACCCAGGGCAACGACCCTCACTCCGTAGGTTCGAGCGAGGTCACCGTATTCACCCTTCGGGTCGATCACGACGACGCGACGACGCCTCGCGAGTGCTCGATCGATCAACATCTTGACCAACGTGCTCTTGCCCGCGCCGATCGAGCCCGCGACGATCATGTTCGGATTCGATACCAGTCCCGCCTCGTAACCGTCGAAGGGATCAAAGACGAAGTCATAGCCCCGCAGCGAACGCCCGAGCGCACGCCCGGCGAGTCCGGTGCCCGCGTCGTGGGCGGGCACGCGCAGAGCCGCGAGGTCTCGTGACGTCATCCAGTGCGTCCACGGGCGCCTCACCAGCCCGGACCGCCCGGGAGTTGAAAGCAGTGCCACAACAGCTGGCGTCCCGTACCTCTTTCGACCCGAACGCCCGATTCCTCGCAACTGCGAAGCAATTCACACGTTCGAACACGAAGGTCGGTGAGCGAGATCGCGCGCACCGTGACGAAGACTCCGAGGCGCAACAGCGCTTCACCGTCCGCGACCAGCTCCTCACGTTGGGCGAGTCGCAGAAGTGAACGCTTTGATCGCGCACTGCGCCGAAAACCCGCTGCCGACGACACGGCGTTATCGCTGCCCATGCGATGGACCGCCCTCGAAGAAATCCGCTGTGCCCGGACGCTCGGCAAAACTTCAAGGTGTAGTGCGATCCCTGGATGGCAAGGACTTTGCTGCACTTTTTCAAGGAGTGCCCTAGCGTCACTGGCACCACTGAAGTCCCGCAATCGAAACGTTCGTATCACCTCGTCGTGTACACGCACGTAACTCCAACGTTCGAGCACGCCCACGCTTTCACACCCAGGCTTCAGGTCGAAGAAATCGCGTAGTAGCCCTGGATTCTCATGCCATCCGTCGGGACGCAACGCACTCGTACGTAACGTCAAGAGCGTGCTCGTCCCGACTGCTGTGGCGCGAACGTGGATCGACGCGTGATCAGACTCAGCGCCCGTCGCCAGACTCTTGGTCAATTCGACCAACCTCCTCGAAAGTTCGAAGTCAGCGCCGGAGAGATCGAGTCGGCCTCGATGCAACAATTCGAAGCCCGTCGCGGTCGTGACACCACGAGCCTGGACGGCCAGCGTCCGTCCTTGCGATTCCGTACGAACGACCATCCAACTGCGGCGCAGGGCGAATGACACGGCGACGCAAAGGGATTCGCCAACGGTGAGCCCATCACTCGCGGGCAGCGCCGTG
>Ga0181522_10000771_pt1 | contig 21653 bp, 14 predicted proteins | sample PEATcosm2014_Bin_27_FD_121103 | JGI IMG/M metagenome (GOLD analysis project Ga0181522, IMG submission 121103) | Peatland microbial communities from MTU Mesocosm Facility, Houghton, MI, USA - PEATcosm2014_Bin05_10_metaG | ecosystem: Environmental > Terrestrial > Soil > Wetlands > Peat | place... | reverse complement strand
TGTCTCGGTGCGCGGTACTCCCCGGCGAGAATGGCAACGTACTCGAATCCAGCCAAAGCGGTAAACAGGGCCTTGGTGAACACGACTAGGCTGAAGAACGAAAGTACTGGGAGGGCAAGGGTGAGAGGACGATATTGGCGAAGCGTGCCATGTGCCAAAGACCAAAGAGCCAGCCCCACGAGGATCACGTGAGCCAGCAATACCACCAGGCCACCCGCATTGTGAATCCACTTGCCAACGCCGAACCCGCGCACCGATGCAACTACGACGAAGGAAACCAGCGCGACGTTCACGAGCGCCAGGAAAACCTTGTTCTCATTCATCCAGGCGGCACTTGGTCCGATTGCGTAGGAGAGTCCAGTTGCCAGCATCAGGCCGAAGGCAGGCATCACGATAATCGCGTAGAACCAGAGGTTCCATGCCACCATGAAGCCGGTGAATTCGTTAAACCCCAACTTTGCCCATTGATATAAGCCCCCTTCCATGGGCATGAGGTTGTTCAAATAAATGGCTACAATGACGACGGGTAGGTTGAAAAGCAGTATCCCTACCAGCCAGAAGACAAATTGCGACGAGCCGAGCTTGGCGGCCGTGCCTACAACCGTCGGGACTAGCAGGTAGAGAATCTGCATCAGCACGAGGTCTTTGAGGTTCAGCTTCTTGGGTAACGCCTCGCTGTGCTTGTAGAGCTCTCTCTCTGCCAATAATGCTGTGCTGTGCTTATCAAGAGTTATGTCAGGATCGGGCTTTGGGGTCATGGTCTCGAAGGTACGCACTACGCCCGGCGCAGAGGCTTTCCGATGTCTCTCCCTAACCGTTCGTCGCGCCGCACCATTGCACGATCGACATGCACAGCGTCTTGGCGACGCTGTGCATATCCTCCACCTTTACGAATTCGTCGGGAGCATGCATCCCTCCGCCGCCCGGTCCGAAAATCACGCTGGGTGTTTTACCCACCGTCTGCAGCAGGAAAGCGTCGGTGTAGAACGGGAACTCGGCGATCTCCGCTGGACGCTTCAACGCTGTCTCATAACTATCGGCCACCGAACGAACCAACGCATGATCGTCCGCCAATACATGCCCGGGACAGAAGCGGAAAGTTACTTCTAGTGTCGGAGTCTGCTCCCGGAAGAGGTCAGTGGATCGGTAGCACTCCTGCAATGCGCGGTGCAGGAGACTATCCACCTCGCTTTCGGACGCCGTAGCGGCGCACTCGATCCAAATCAGGAACTCCCAGCTGCCGGGATCGACTATACAAGAATGGTCTTCTTGCTGATCGGTTTGGAGACGGAAAGTCGTGATTCCCTTAATGATGTCGGTTTTCTTTTCTAAGAGACGGAGAGCGTCGAGTACCGCCGCCAGTCGGTATAGAGGGTTACTCCCCCGCGGGGCGTCGATTGCCCCGGGGCCGGAAAAGGAAAGGCACCATTGTTTGCCCCCAACATGCCGTGGGCAGATTTTGAGTTGGGTTGGTTCGAGCACGATGGCGCCATCGGCCCGGTACCCGCGCAAACAGCAGGCCAGCGTGCCGCCGGCGCCATATTCTTCGTCCACCACGCTTTCCAGGATCAGGTCCCCGGCGAGGCGGAGGTCGAGTTCGCGCAAGCACCGAATGGCGACCAGAGCGGCTGCCAGGCTTCCCTTGGTGTCCAAACTGCCTCGTCCGAATAAATACCCATTCCTGACTTCGGCAGAGAAGGCGCCCCCGACCGCGCCGTTTGCCGCCCGCACTGTGTCGACATGCCCGTTAATAATGAGCGAACGACCGCCGCCGGTTCCAGTATAACTGGCAACCAGATTGGGCCGCCCACGATAGTTGACTCCGGGTATGCGCAGCGGATGATTGTCGAACCCCTCCACCTCGGAACAAACGAAAGAGTCGACAGAAAACTTCAGGTCAACAAGGTACTGCTGAACAATCCGCTGGCAGGCTGCCTCATTGCCATGATCACCGTGAGGAAAAAGATTTTCAGACGGGGTACGTACCAGGTCGCGAGCTAGCTCTAGAATCTGGCCCTTGTTCTCTTCCAGCCAGGTTGAAATGTTGGAAAGTGCGCTCACTTTTTCTCCATACGTCGGCATTCTTCGGAGCTGAACCGACTCCGGCTATCAGGCCCAGAGTCAAAGTCGTACTAGGTTCCAAGCCTCTTCCCGCGCTCTGATACCAGCGGGTTGTCGACTTCGACCAGGAGAGCCCATCCCCAGGAAGAAGCGGATCTGTGTGGTGATGGACGTAAATCGCGTCTGGTAGTCAAAACCCATCGGGTGTCAGCGTGCGGATGATCCGCATGCTTTCCCATCTACTCAGGGGGTATGAACGAATCAAACTCGGGCAACTTGTCCCCGCTGCGGAAACCTTGCGAAAACTCTCTCAGCCTCTGCTCCAATCTTCGCCAAAACTCATATTCCGCATCCCACAAACCCGAAGCCGCAGCCAGGCGGTAAGGTGTGTACTCGGACAGCCACTCGGAGCGAAACGCCTGGCCGAGCTCGCTGCTGGCATACATCAGTTCCGGGACTCGCCCGTGAGCCTGATAAATGACGAGGGTACCGAACTGATACCAGAAATTTTGCTTGCTAGGGCGATTTGGCAACTTGTCCCACAGCCCCTTAATCTCCAGTGCGGTTAGACTTCGTGCGGCCGCGTAGTCCAACATGCGGCTTCCGAAAAGCAGGCTTGATAATGTGGTCGGATCACCACCGGCCTGCAGAGCCCGCAACAAATGGGCTTGAGCTTCTTCGGCGAGAATTCGCGAACGGCGTAGGTCGTCGGGATGAGCCGCAACCCGCCTGAGATTGCCTGGAGTGAACGGATTCGACCATAATTCGACCATTTCGTCCGGATCGCGCAGTTGCGCAAAATGAGTCTCGCCTTCGACAAGCGCCTGCAGCGCCGCAGCTACTTGGGGACTAGCTGCGGGCGGATACACGATGCTGCTGTATTCGGAAAAGAACGTTTTCGGCTCCATCGGTTGCGACTGCCAGGGTGCCGCGGCTCCATACGCCATTCCCGGCCAGGACATGCGGAGCAGCATGCGGGTAAGCATCTGGGGATCATCACCCCACAGGGTGTTGATCAGCCCGAGGAATTGATGCGATTTTCTGCCAGCGGCGAGGAAGCTATCAATGTTCGCGAAAGACAAGGGGAAGTTAGGAGTGACCTCGGTTGTGCCATCGACTGCCGAAGCGACCAGGAATGGAACTTTGTTAGCGGCAAGAGGCTCCAGCCATCGTTTGTATTCCGGATCGGGAGCCGGATCGTAGCACCACGCCACCGCGATCAGCCCCTTCGGCAGTTGGGGCACAATGTCTGGGAACTTGACCATAATGTCGCCCCAGGCCATTACTCGCTTGCCCTGTTGCTGGAACTGGCCGGCAACGGCTCTGAGCTGCTCGATGAATAACTTGTCGGGCGTTGTACCGTTCTTCCTGGCGGACTGCTCGATCCAGTAAGGCTCGTCGAATCCGACGTGCACAAAAGGACTCGGGAATAGCCGCAGGAACTGACCAATCCAGTCTCTCAGCAGAGCGCCAACCCTCGGATTTCTCGGATCGAGTTCTTCACCATGTGGAATCACCGCGCCCAGATCGGAATATTGCTCGAGGGTGAGCAGATCGTGGAGGTGACCGAATAGTTCCAGACAGGGGACAACATCGATGTGCCGCTGTCGTGCATATTCAATGATCCGGCGCACCTGGTCCTTAGTGAGCCGGGCTTGGGGATTCAGAATCGGGTAGCCATCCAGCTCAATGCCGCTCTCGCTATACAAGTAGTACTGGTTGGCTTTCCAGCGGGCCAGGAAGTCGATTTGGCGCTCGATCTCTTGTTCGGTGAGCATGGGACCCTGCCCAATGTCCACCAGCGTGCCGCGATAAGGCAACGAAGGCCAGTCGTGAATCTCCACTTCCGGCAGCGCCGCCCTGCCGCCGTCTCCCTCGATCAGTTGGCCGAGAGTCTCAACCGCGTAAAACAGACCTGCCGAGGAAATCGCGTGAATCTCCGCGCCGCGGGGAGTAATTTTAATACGATAGGATTCCCGAGATTCCGGGCCGGCCGCCTCGTCAACCAATGGCAAAGCATCCACGCCTCCGGTGCGCTGGAGAACGATCCCCCCCTCGGCAATGTCGCTGTTCGAAATCTGCGCGGGTTCATGGCTGCGTGCCGTCAAATACTTGACCAGCGTTTCCGCAGCAAAGCGATCTTCAGCCGCGAGCGCGTTGGATGCGATGCGAACTTGCAGACCGCGCAAGGGCAGACGTCCTGCTCCGTAGACGATCTGCTGCGGGCGCGGCAGGAGCGGCGAGTGTTGTGCAAGGCCGGTAGCCGACAGCAATGAAATGGAGGCTAAAAGAAGCGGAAACCGAGCCCAAAACCGGTTCGTCTTGGCAAGCGGCTTTACGTTACAAGAGTCCTGAAAGTCAGGCCCGTCGGGGCTCTTGTGACAACCAAGAATCATGTCGAATCCCATACTTACCAAGGGTCTCTTGCGTTCGTGCGCGAATCTTCCGGCTGTCCGGCGCGCAGCCTGCCGGGCACATTTCCATGTCGCCACCCACTTTTTTACTGTACGCATCGCGTCAGTAAGAAAGCTTCAGGCCAAACTGAATATCCCGTGGCGAACCTGCTGTCGTAATGACGCCGAATGTCGGACTTCCGATGACGGTGCCAGGATTTCCGAAATAGGGGCGATTGAAAGCGTTGTAAAACTCGGAACGGAATTCGAGCTTGAAACGCTCACTAATCGCAAAGTTCTTCAGAATGGCCAAATCCCAGTTTGCTAGCCCAGGGGCATCGAGGATGTTCCGGCCGGAATCGCCGAAGCGGGGCTGCCCGGCAGCCAGGGCAGCGGCAAGAGCAGCCGTGGTGAAACAGTTCGTATTGAACCAGTTATTTACCGTTTTTTCTCCTCCCCCGCCACAAATCCGGTCGGGACGCGGATTCGAACTGCCGGTATTGGAAAAATCCTGGCCTGATTGCACGGTGAACGGGAAACCCGACTGATAACTGACAATGGCGGAAGTCTGCCAACCGCCCAGGACAGTGTTGATCCAGCCGGCATTGCTCAGGAAGCGCTTGCCCTGTCCGACCGGTAATTCCCAGACGCCACTGAAGACCAAGCGGTTGCGGGCGTCATTGGCAGAGCGGGCGCGGTCCGCCTCGGGGTCGTTGTCGTCTTGGGGTGCCCGATTCCCAACCCCACCGGAGAATCCTTCATCGCCCTCGTTGTCGTCAATCGAGTGTGCCCAGGTGTAGGAGGTAAGAAAGGTGAAGCCACCAGAGAAGCGCTTGCTCAACTTCGTCTGCAGGGCATTATAGGATGAATTTGCGTCCGACGTGGTGAACAGCATGATGTTGAAATCGGGGTAGGGACGCCGCGGCTGAAGGTCACCGAGTCCAGGCTCGGGTTGATTGGCAAAAAGATGTAGGAAGCCGAGCTTCGTGCCCTTGGAGCCGACATAGTCAACTTCCAAAGCCCAATTCGCGGCCAACTGAGAAGACAGTCCAAAGCTCCACTGCTGAAAGTAAGGCGCCTGATAGTGAGGCGAAACGTATAACGAGGTGAATTGTTGGGTAAGGGGAGGAATCAACGCGGTGGCATTTCCCGCAAACACGGACTCCGTTTTGGTAGGCGCGCCATTAGTTAACGGCGGTGGATCGCCAAACGCAGTGTTATAAAGCTGACTGGGCGAGAAAATCGGATTGTCGTTGACGAAGTGCATGTTGTTAAAGTTCGGCAGATCGTAGAAGATGCCGTAGCCTGTGCGCATGACGAGTTTGTCGGAATTGGTTGGACGCCACACTAAACCGATGCGCGGCGCAAAATTCCTTTTTTGCTGAAAAATCAGCGTTCTGCGGGTGCGGCCGGTAAAGCCAAGCGCCGCTCGCTGGGCTGATGTCGCCACCAAACAATTCCCATCCGACGCCAGCAAGTAGGAATAGGCCGGGTTAGTACAGAACGAGTCGTTCAGCGCATTATCCGCGGCGGTAACTAGGATGCCGTCGCCCGGGCCGGAGAACTTGGGACCCAGCGGGACGAACGTCACATAGTTGTTATTCTTGTCGATCGGATTGCGGCGGTATTCATAGCGAAGACCAAGATTCAACGAGACATTACGGCTTACCCGAATGTCATCCTGAGCGTAGGCACTCCAGAACCCGCCACCGACCTGATTTGTGTCCAGATAGTGCAGAGTACGTCCTGCGTTGTCCGGATAGCCCAACAGGAAATCTCCCAAGTCCGATACTCCCGTGGCATCCGGCACCTCGCCCGCGAGACCTGAGTATTGGCCATTGAAAAAGAATTGACCATAAGCCGAGAAGGCCTCACTTTCACCCAGAACTTGCCAAAACCTCAAGTCAGCTCCGACCAGAATCACGTGCCGGCCATGAGTCCAGGTCAAGTTGTCTTGGTAGGTTTCAACCATATCGGGACTGATGGTCGGGGCATATCCCTGATCTCCGAAACCGGAGAAGTTATTGAATCCAAAGAAGGGAAACCCTTCTAAACTGGGACTTAGAGCCTGAAAATTCTGTATCCCCAAGCCAGCCATGAAACCGGAGGGATAAGGACAATTGGCGCAGCTCGAAATATCATAGTCCCGCTGGAACCCAAAGCGAGCCTCATTAAGAAGATGCGGCCCAATGGTGCGCGTCCATCCCAAAGCCACATTCTGGCCGCGGAAGTAGGTTGGGGTGCTGAACCCGGGAAGTAGGTCATACGCGCTCGAGTAATCGGTGATGTTTGCCTGGCCGAAGAGGTAGCGGGCAAAGAACTGATCCCTGGCGCTGATATTGTAGTCAACTCGAGCATCGACTTGATAGTCAATACGCGGCAAGCCCTGTTGGTTCACAAAGTTCGGGAAACCTCCCCGGTTGGGAGCAGGAAAGGCCCCCAGGGAAAGTACCTTCTGCGCTACCGGGTCGATGTTCGTGATGATGTTGCCCGGAATCGGAGTACCAGTCAGAACCTGCGAGCCGGCGTTGGCGCTTCCCACTGGGCAAGTAGTCAGCGTTTCGGTGCCGGGGTCGAAAAGTTGACCGGAATCGAAGTTCAGGTTTGCCGGGCCCCCAGCTCCGCATAGATTAATGAGTGTGCCGGTCAAGGCGCCACTGAGATTTCCCGCCAGCTCGCTGGGAGTGGGAACCGTCGAGGTGAGCGACGATCCCTGGATTTGGCGAAGGGACTCAAAGTTGGTGAAGAAGAAGACTTTGTTTTTGATGATAGGACCGCCAATAGCGCCGCCAAACTGGTTGCGGTGATACGCCGGCTTAAAGGTGGCGAAGTAGTTCTGCGCGTCGAACATATCGTTCCGCACGAACTCATATAGAGTTCCGTGGATCTGATTGGTCCCGGATTTGGTCACCAGGTTAATGGTCGATCCAGCCGCGGTACCAAAATTTGCTGAGTAAATATTGGTCTGAATCTTGAACTCTTGGACCGCGTCCGGGGTGGGCTGGAGAGCGAAACCACCAAGAGTCAGATTCCTGGATTCGACACCGTCGATCAGAATCTCATTGCTGGCTGAACGCGCGCCATTTGCAGTGTAGGTAGTCTCACTGAAGGGCGAACCCCATTCCGCAGAAGCCTGTCCCCCATTGTCCGTAGTCGTGCCCGGGACCAGCGCAGCCAGCGCTCCGAATCGTCTGGTGTTCAAGGGCAAGCTGACGGCCTCCTGGGTTCCAATCACTGTTCCAACGCTTGCGGTAGCGGTATCGACCTGCGGGGCTGCCCCCTCAACTTTTACGATTGCATTTACGTTTCCCAGCTGCAGTTTGACGTCCACCCGCGCCTTCTGATCAACCAAAAGCTCGACGTCAGAGAGCAGCCCTGTCCGGAAGCCCGCTTTCTCCACCTTGATGGTATAAGTGCCTGGGATGAGCGACGGGAAGATATAGTCTCCCTGAGCACTCGTCACCCCTCTGGCCACCACTCCGGTACCCGTATTGGTGACGGTGACGGATGCGTCGCCAACCATTGCTCCGCTAGGATCTGAGACGGTTACCGCTAGATTCGCAGTGATGGTTTGCGCGAAAGAAGAACTGGAGGCCAGCGCGAACAGTAAACTTAGCGCTATCGCCCACGCGCCGGTGGTGGCCGGTCTGGTGTTGTTCGTCCTAGTCATAATCCACAGCCCTCCTCCGCAATCTGGGCAATCAATGAGCAAATCGCCCAGTCGGTCTCGTTCGGCTGGCCCCTGCGCGTTACCTCTTGGCAGCTCACCGCAAACCGCCGTGCTGCGTACACCACAGGCCTGCCATCCACCCCGCCTTGATACGCTCGTTCGCTGCAATATGTCAAATAAAATTAATTAATATTAATTATGCGTGACATGAATGGCGCCTAACTTCGAAATAAGTGCATAAAAATTAATTTTATAGGGGCGACGTTTCCAAACGCCAGGTATAATTCCCCGCTGATCGCGCCTGCCCTGGTTGGGACCACGCTGGCAAGCGTCGGAACCTGGGCTCGCAAGTAAGGCAGCACAAGAAAAACGGATTGGAGTTTTTTGTGCATTACCGCGAACTTTCGACGCCCGCGTTGACGCTTAATCTTGATGTTCTAGGGTACAACCTCGACACCATGGCCAGGTATTGTCGCGAGCAGAAGCTCGGGCTACGTCCGCATACGAAGACGCACAAGATTCCAGAAGTGGCTCGCATGCAACTGGATCGTGGTGCTGTTGGCATAACCGTCGCGAAGGTCGGCGAAGCGGAAGTGATGGCCGAGGCTGGCCTGGACGACATACTGACGGCATTTCCCATTTACGGGCGGCAGAACCTTGACCGGCTGGCAAAGCTGGCGCGCGACCGGCGCATCCTGATGTCACTCGACAGTGAGGAAACGGCATGCGCGCTCTCTGCTGCCACAAAACGACAAGGCGCATTCGTGGGTGTGTTGGTCGAGCTCGATGTCGGTTACCATCGTTGCGGTCTCGAACCCGGGGACGCCTGCGCCCAACTGGCCGGGAAGATTGAAAAGCTGCCGGGGCTGAAGTTTCGTGGGTTGATGACTTATTTTGGCAATATCTGGGGCGTTGAGGGGGAGCGCCGAAAACAAACAAAAAAGGTGGCGGAGAGTCTGGAGCGCACAATGGCCGCCTTTGCGCGGGAGCACATGCCTCTCGAAATCGTCTCCGGCGGCTCGACCCCCTCCGCTCCCCTAGCGAGCGAAATTCCCGGACTCACGGAAATTCGACCAGGCACCTACGCTTACAACGATCTAAATACCTTCTACCAAGGACTATGTCGGTTGGAAGATTGCGCGGTACGTGTGGTTACTACAATCGTTTCCACCGCCGTGGCCGGTCGGGCCATTATCGACGCAGGATCGAAGACGCTCTCTTCGGACAGGCTCGCGTCCGGCCCTGAAAAGGGAAATGGCTGCGTGACGGAGGTTCTGGATGCCCCGCTTTTCGCGCTCGATGAAGAGCACGGCTATATCGACACGACTCGATCGGCACACCAGTTCCACATTGGAGAAGTGCTTACAGTGATTCCTAATCATGTCTGCCCTTGCGTTAACCTGCACGATGAGGTTTTCCTCCTGCGCGGCGAGCATGTGGTCGGCCAGTGGAACGTAAGCGGACGCGGAAAAATACGTTAGGAAAGAATTGCAGGCGCGTTTTAAAACGCGAGGTGATGGATGCGCGGATTGCAAGCCAAGCGAGTTTTGGTTACGGGGGGTGCGAGCGGTATAGGAGCCGCGGTGGCCGCTCGGTTCCTCGAAGAAGGGTCAAGAGTTGTCGTGCTGGACCGCGATCCTAAGGGACGCGAGCGCATCAAGTGTGAGTTGCCGGCTCTATCAGCGGTCGTCGCTGCGGATGTTACAAAATATGAAGAGGTGGGCCAAGCTCTTGCGGAAGCGGTTGGCGCGATGGGCGGGATAAATGTCCTCATCAATAACGCCGGCATCAGCATTCGCCACAATTTCCTCGACATCACCCGCGAGGAATGGGACAAGAATGTTGCGGTTAATCTGACGGGCGTGTTCTATGTTGCCCAACTCGCTGCCCGCCACATGACGGAGCGGGGAGGCGGCGTGATCCTGCAGACGGCTTCGACGAATGGCATGGTTGGTCATCCCTTTTACGCCGACTACAACGCCGCCAAGGCGGGAGTCATCGAGTTGACGAAGTCCATGGCGCTTGAGCTCGCGCCGAAGATTCGTGTCAATGCGATTGCGCCCGGCTATGTGCTTACTCCCATGCAACGCGCCGAATACACGGACGAGATGCTCGACCAAGTGAATCTCAAAATTCCTTTGCGCCGCCACGCCCACCCGGAGGAGATCGCCGCATTTTTCGCGTTTCTCGCCTCCGACGATGCCGCCTATGTCACCGGGCAGGTGTTCGCCATGGATGGCGGCGAAACCGCCGGAGGGTTGGCCAGCCGGTGACGTCGAGTGGCTTACGGATCCAGGGGTAAACGACAAACGAGTGCATGATGATGCCGACAGAAAGTACTGGACTGCTGAAGAACAAGGTTGCCCTGGTTACGGGCGGAGCATCAGGCATCGGGCGGGCGACGGCGGTGCTATTTGCGCAGGAGGGTGCATCCGTGGTCGTCGCCGACTTGAAGGCGGATGAGGGAACCGAAGTGGAGAAACAGATTGTTGGAAGTGGAGGCCAGGCATTGTTCCTGGAAGCCAATGTTAGCCGACGTGAGGATTCGGAGCGCATCGCCGAACGGATCGAGCGACAATTTGGTTCCGTTCACGTCGTATTCAACAATGCGGGCATCATCCGCCGGGCCACGGTGCTCGAACTCTTCGAAGCAGACTGGGACTTGGTCATGAGCGTGAACGTGAAATCAATTTACCTGGTTTCGCGGCACCTGATTCCGCTGATGGTGAAATCTGGCGGCGGCTCGATTATCAATACCGCCTCCGGTTGGGGTTTGGCGGGGGGACCGAGAGCCGCCGTCTACTGCGCATCGAAAGGAGCGGTGGTGCTGCTCACCAAGGCGATGGCGATCGATCACGGTCCTCAGAACATTCGAGTCAACTGCATTTGTCCCGGCGATACGGACACCAATATGCTGCGCAGCGAAGCCCAACAAATGGGTGAGTCCAACGAAAGTTTCATGCAAGAGGCGGCACGCCGACCCTTGGGCCGAGTAGGAAGGCCTGAGGACATAGCCCGGGCTGCCTTGTACTTGGCGAGCGATGCATCCTCGTTCGTAACGGGCTCGGCACTGGTTGTGGACGGGGGCGGATTGGCCGGGACGATGTGAAACTCCATCGTTTAGTCGGGGTGAACAATCATCTTCGCTCAGACCGAGAACGGTAGGAGTGGTTCAGGAAGCAGAAGGGAAACCTACAAAACTGGGTGGCATATGCGTCTTGCAAACAAAGTGGCATTGATCACCGGCGGGACCTCGGGCATTGGAGAGGCGTCAGCCATACTCTTCGCCCAAGAAGGTGCGAAAGTTGTGATTACCGGTCGTAGCGAGCAACGGGGACGAAAGGTCGTCGACCAAATCCAGAAGGAGGGCGGCGAAGCCATTTTCATTAGGGTCGATGTCCGCGTCGCCGACGAGTGTCGCCGATCCGTTGAACAAACCATAATCAGATTTGGCCGGCTCGATATTCTCTTCAACAACGCCGGTCTCGTTTACTCGCATACCGCACTGGACTGCACGGAAGAAGAATGGGACGAACAGATTGACGTCAACCTGAAGGGCACTTTTCTGATGTCGAAGTTCGCGTTGCCGGGCATGATCGCACAAGGCAGCGGTTCGATCATCAACAACAGTTCCGGGTGGGGTCTTGTCGGCGGGGATGCTGCGGTGGCCTATTGCGCCTCTAAGGGCGGAGTCGTTCTGCTGACCAAAGCAATGGCCATCGATCACGGGCGCCAAGGGATCCGCATAAACTGCCTCTGCCCGGGTGATGTGGACACACCCATGTTGCCAGAAGACGCCAGCTTGCGTGGATTGACACTTGAAGCCTATTTGGCGAATTGCGCGAACCGCCCCATGGGACGCTACGGTTCGTCGGACGAGATTGCGAAAGCGGCGTTGTTTCTGGCGTCGGACGACTCTTCATTCGTAACCGGGGCCTCGCTGGCAGTCGATGGCGGCGGAACGGCAGGCTGAAATGTCAAAAATACTTACAACCCGGAATCGCAGCCTATCCCAGAAATGGTTCGCGCGGGCACAGGAATCGCTCGTCGAGGGAGTGAACTCGCCCTCGCGTGGAGCGGTCGTATATCAGCCTGGACCGGTGGTCCTGGAGCGGGGACAGGGTGCCCGGGTGTGGGACGTTGACGGGAACGAATACATTGATTTCATGATGTCATTTGGTGCACTGATCCAGGGCCACGCGCATCCCGACCTGGTCGAGGTGGTCTCGCAGGCCATTGCGAACGGTTCACATTTCGCAGCGGTGACACCGGCGGAAGCCGAGGCGTCGGAGCGTTTTTGTCGGATGGTTCCGTCCGCCCAAGTCGTGCGATTCGCCAACACGGGCAGCGAAGCCACCATGCTGGCCCTGCGATTGGCGAGAGCGCATACCGGGCGCACGAAGTTCATGAAATTCGAGGGGCACTATCACGGCTGGTACGATGCTTATCTTCTCAACGGCAACAGCCATCCGCTTGAGCAACTCGGGCCCGCGAGCCGTCCAACAAAAATCCCCGATTCCGAGGGGATCCCTTCCGCCGTTTTCGAGGATGTGGTGCTGGCTCCTTGGAATGACGTCGTTGCGCTAGAACGGGTCATGCTTGCGCACGGCCACGAACTGGCTTGTGTCATCACCGAACCCATCATGGCCAACATGGGCTGCATCCTGCCGGAAGCAGGCTACCTTCAGCAACTGCGCGAGTTAACTCAAAAGTACGGCGTTCTACTGATTTTTGACGAGGTGGTCACCGGGTTCCGTTACGCGCCCGGCGGCTGTCAGGAGTACTTTGGCATCCACCCGGATATTAGCACCTTTGGCAAAGCGCTTGGCGCGGGGTTTCCGGTCGGAGCCGTGGCAGGTCCGCGCTCCATCCTGGATCGCATGCGGTGGGGCAGCAGCATGGTACTGCACTATGGAACCTTCAACGGTCATCGCCTAACCATGAAAGTTGTAGCCGCCAATCTGGATTTGCTTTCGGTCGGTTGTATGTACACTCAACTGCACAGTGTTGGCGACGCTGCAATTGCGGGATTGCAGGATGTTTTCCTCCGCCATAAAATCCCAGCGATCGTGCAGGGCTTCGGCCCAATGTTTCAAATCTACTTCACCGATCGCAAAGCGATTCGCAACTACCGTGATTACTGTACTTACGTAGACACCGGCCGATACTCGCGCTTTATCCACCTGTTGCTCGACCGTGGCATCTATATGACTCCATCGAACGGTCTACACTGGATCATCTCGACAGCCCACACCCACTCGGATATTGCGGCGCTGGTGCAGGCGGCCGACGATGCTTGCAGCGAACTCGATTGAACGGCGGCAGAGTACGACTTCAGGCTAGTGTTCTAGAGATCAGAGCGAAAACGGTTCGCCGATTCCGGCCTGGAGAGCTCGTTCCACCACGACTGACGCCCCGGCGACGTCCTGGACCCCGACGCCGGTCAGGTCGCAGACGATGATCTCATCTTCAGAGGTTCTGCCCGGCTTGATCCCAGCTGTAATCTGTCCCAACTCGGCCGTTATCTTATCTTTTGAAATCGCTTTTTCTGACACGGCGTGATGGATTTCACCCAGCCGGAGGCATTGCTCCAGACTGTCGGCCACAATTTTGTCGGCCCGCGATAACAGATCTACGTCGAGCTCCTGCTTATCGGGTCCGTCCGAGCCCAGCGCAGTTACCAGCGCCCCCTTGGCGATCCACGCGGCCTGCACGAGCGGCTCACGGCTGCCGGTTACGGTAATCACGACGTCGGCTCCATCAACCGCTGCACGGATCGATGAACTCACCACAAACTTGCAGTGCGACAGGCTGTCATCTTGCGAAAGGTCTTGAACGCAAGCTGCGGCCTTCTCCGCCTGACGGCCCCAGATCCTCACTTCATGGAATTGTCTGACCAAAGCGAGCAGTCTGGTTTGGTAGCGAGCCTGTCCCCCAGAACCGATTATCGCGACCGTATCCACGCGGTGGCGGGCCAGGTATTTTGCTGCGACCGCCCCCGCAGCGCCGGTGCGCAGGTCAGTAATGTATCCCTTGTCGAGCAACAAAGCGGCAAGTGCGCCCGTGTGAGAATCGAACACCAGGATCATAGCGTCATTCGCAGGCATTCCGATCCGCGGATTATTGAGGAATCCCCAGGCCATTTTGACCGCGTAATAGGGACCCGAGTGCAGGTAGCCGGCCTTGACGTGTATTTCGCCAAGATGCTCCGGAATATTGAGATTAATTACGTTGGGCAGCTCCGCTTTCCCTGTAGCGTAGGCGGTAAAGGCTTTTTCGACCGCATCCACGCAGCTGGCGGGGTCCAGCAGAGAACGAATCTCCGTTTCTCTGAGAATGAGGGTTTTTCGTTCGCTCATTGCGGCTTCTCCTTGGGTATTTATTTCCTGCTTCGCGTCCTCGGTGCATGAAAGAGCGGCTCGGCGCAAGCCGTCTGTCCACCATCAACTACCAAGGTTTGGCCGGTAACGAACGTCGAATCGTCGGAGGATAAGAACCATACCGTGCCGGCAACTTCTTCCGCGCGTCCCACGCGCCCCATGGGGATTTTCAATTTCCAGGCGGCGCTCACCACCGAGTCTCCCAGCAACGCGTCGTTCGATTGAGTGCCGATCATTCCCGGACACACCGCATTTACCAGAATATTGCGCCGAGCGAGTTCGATAGCCATAGTACGGGTCAAACCGATCACGGCGGCCTTGGAAGAGTCGTACAAGGACCATCCCGCCTCGCCCGACAAGCCATTGGTGGAAGCGATATTCACGATCCGACCGCCGTGCGGCATGCAATACTTCGCGACTTGCTGAGATAACCGGAACAGCGCAGCTACATTGATTTTGAATGTCTGCTCCCATTCCTCGAGTGTCTGTTCTAGAAACCTGCGGTAGTACCAAACTGCGGCGCAATTTACCAGGGCGTCAAGCTCGCCGTGTTGTCGGGCCAGCGAATTCACGAGGGCATCGATCCCCTCTAAGTTGGAAAGGTCATATGGCGTCGCCACCAGGCGTCGAGTTTTCATCTGCACCGACAGTTGTCTCAGTTTCGAGAGGTCGCGGTCCAGCGCCAGCACCGACCACCCTTCTCGAATAAAGCGCGAGGTGATTGCCTTTCCGATACCGCTTGCTGCACCTGTAACCAAGACCCGTCTGCTGTTAAGAGAATTTCTTGACATGTCTTTGACCAGATTCGTTCTTCATAACAGATTTACGTTGCACTGCGGCGTCGGAAGGTGAGAGGTTCCCGTCAACTCTTCCCGCCAAGGAATCCAAAGATCTAGGTAAATTGCCCTCTAAAAGTGACTCCGACCTCTGACATTTAAGAGACCCTCGAGTGAGGTGTTTGTAAGGGGCCACCGATCAGCTTGTCAAGGATTAAGTTAGTTAATATAAATCTTATCTCTAAATTCAAGCAAAACTACCCCTATAATGTTTCGATAATTGAACATATCGGGGACGTTCAATTCTAGAGGATTTTCATGGTGAGGGAAGCCCGCGGATGCAATGCGCCACGGCCTAGTACCGCATCCACAAGAACAGCCTCCAACGAAAGCAAAAAGGCGGCATAATGCTAACCCTTGCGGGTTGTAAAATCAGACTCGACCGTTTTCGGGCTGCTCTCGATCAACACGGAATCGATCTGGCCGTGCTCTCAAACTATCGAAGCGTCTATTACCTCTGCGGCCATCTGCGGGAAGTAGAGCTGCCGCAGCTTCTGATCGTCACGGCAGACGGAAACACAATCCTTATTACTGACTCCCAACCGGCACAATGTGCTGCCGCCGAAGTTAGCACTTACGAAGACTATTCGGCCGACTGGCCGAAGCGATTTGCCGCGATTACCGTGCAGGCTGCCCGAACTTTGAAAGCGAAACTGGCGAAGATCAATGCACCGGTTCGCCGCATAGCGATGGAAAGGGATCGGCTGAGCGCTGCGCTCCTGGATGTCCTTGTAGCCCGTTGGCCGAACGCTGAGCAAGTGGATGCTGTTGCGTTGATCGACAAATTACGCAAAAGCAAGGATCCGGACGAAATCGAGCTCATCTCCCGGTCGATAAGAGCGGTTGAAGCTGGCTACACCGTGGCTCGCCAAGTGATCCGACCGGGAGCCAGCGAGCTTGACGTCTTCAAAGAAGTCCACGGAGAAATCGTGCGCCACGCCGGTTACAACCTGCAGTTTCACGGTGACTTCGCGTGTGGGATCCGCGCCATAAAAGAAGGCGGCACGCCGCTTCCGCGCCAAGTTCAGCCCGGCGATCTTTATATGCTCGATATTTTTCCCAGCTTCCACGGTTACCATGGAGATCTGTGTCGCACGTTCGCGGCGTCACGACCCACGGAGCTTCAAAGGGACGCGTGGACGGTCATCCGCAATGCTCTTCGCCTTGCGGAAGAAAAGATCCGCCCCGGAGTACTAGCCCGGGATGTATGGAAGCAGCTGCGCGAGTACATTGACTCGTTCGAATTCGTCCGGGGCTCGTTCTGGCATCACGCGGGGCATGGTGTCGGCCTCGACCCTCACGAACCGCCGTGGATCTTTCCTGCCGGTGACGACGTTTTTGAAATAGGCGACGTGATCGCGCTGGAACCAGCCTGCTACGGGGAACATCTACAGGGGGGAGTGCGACTCGAGTGCGACTATGTGGTTCGTGAAAACGCACTCGAAAACCTGTCTCGTTTTCCTTTGGAGCTATAACAGAAACCAGATTCTACTGCTGCTTTTGTTCCAAGAGCCGCAGTGCGTCATAGGCGGGACGGAACTGGGGATCAGCGGCCAGCGCTTTGCGAAGCTCTTCGACAGCCTCCTGCTCTCGCTGCTCTGATCGCAAAACCAGACCTAGGTTATAGTGGGCCCACGCAAATTGCGGCTGGAGGCGGACGGCCTCCATGAACTCCCGGCGCGCCTGCTCCATGTGTCCCTGCTTCAGATAGACGCTTCCTAGACTGTTATGGGCTTCGGATGAAGAAGGATCGGTGAGCAGCGCCGCGTGCAGATGTCGCGCAGCTTCGTCAGGCCTCTCTTGCATGGCAGCCAATACGCCCAGGTCGTAATGCGCGGTGTAGTCGCTGGCATCGACCTGCAGCACTTTATCGAATTGCTCCCTGGCCTCGTTGTATTCATGCTTCTTCAACCAGATGGTTCCCAGCAGTTCCCCGGCGCGCGTGTAATAGGGCGCAATCGTCAGGGCGATTTGCAGTTCCTTGATGGCGTCGTCAAGCCGGGCAAGTTCGAAGTAGCTTAAGCCCAGGTTGAAATGGGCGATCACGCTTCGCGGATCGCTTGCAAGGACCCTATAAAAATGCGGTACCGCTTCGGCGTATTGTCCCATGCGTTGTAAATTCGCCCCCAGGGTCAAACGAGGCTCCGGCAAGTCAGGATCCGTACTCAGCAGCTGTTCGAGCAACTGATTAGCTTCGGCTAGGCGGCCGGCAGATGCGAGTTGCAATGCGCGGCTGAAACTCTCGTACAAAACAATGCGGTCTTTGGGATCAGGCTGCGAGGAAGTTGAACTGGCAGCCTTACCATCGATGGTAGCGATGTATCCCAGGGATGCGAGCCGTTGCACCAGTTCTGGACTGAGCGCGCGTTCCGTGACGGCCATATTTTCACCGCCCGATAGAGCGCTTACCTTGTTGCGCAGCCGCTCCCGCAGCGTGAGAGCGACGGCCGGATGACTAGCATAAAGATTCTCCAATTCTCCAGGGTCTCTCGCAAGATCGTACAGCTCAGGTTTGGGAGCGTCGATGTATTTGTATGAGCCGGACCGCAGGCTGCGCAGAGAGCTGGTGCCAAAATGCAGGTGAGAGTAAAGGCTCTCGCTATAGATATCTTCACCCCGCTGGGGGGAGTTAACGTGCGGAGAGGGCAAGAGGCTGCGGCCCTGAAACGATGGTGGAGCTGGGATCCCTAGGAACTGCAGAATTGTCGGTGCCGCGTCCATCAAAGCGGCTGGCTCATCGTTTTGCGGCGGGAGAATTCCCGATTTGTCCGGCCAGTGAAAGATGAGTGGCACCCGCAACGTTGCCTGATAAATGAAGTAACCATGCGTAGCCTCGCCATGCTCTCCGAGGCTTTCACCGTGATCCGCGATCAGCGCAATGAGCGAATGCTCGAACCGCTTGTTTTGCTTGAGGCCGTCGATAAGCCTGCCGACCTGCTCGTCCAGGTAATTCAGTTCGCCGTCGTAAGTAAGCGCGAAAGCCTCTTTGACGGAGCTCGGCGGCACCTGGTAAGGAGTATGCAAGTCGTAGAGATGAACAAATAAGAAGATGGGCTGATTGCCGCTCGATTTCAGCCAGCTCAAAGCCGAATTTACCACTTCTTCCGCCGGCCGTTTCGCGTTACCCGGATCCACTCCCGGTTTTTCCAAAGAGCTGAACGGACTGTCGTAGAGGTCAAAACCTTGATCCAGCCCAAATCGCCGGTCCAACACAAACCCGCCGATAAATGCGGCGGTCTGGTAATGGTTCGCCTTCAGCACTGTGGCCAGCGTCACTGACCCGGGGACCAGCTGTTCAATATTGTCTTCCACCACATTCCCGAATGGATAGGTCGAAGTCAGAAGTGAAACATGCGAGGGCAGAGTAAGAGGGACCTGCGCACTCACCTGGGAAAATACCGTTCCTCCCTTCGCGAGGCCGTCAATGTGGGGAGAGCTCACGCCGCGATATCCATAGCAACTGAGATGGTCGGCTCGCAGCGTGTCCACGGAAATGAGAATCACGGAGGTCTCGGGGCGGACCTGAGCTGCGGCGATCAAACCGAACCCAGAAAGCATCCATACCAGCTTACAAACCGGCGAACGGCGCAGTTTTCCGTAGAGATATTTCAGGAACCGACCGCCTTTCTCGGTGATTGTCGTGAGGGAGCTGTTTTTTTCATAGTATCGCCGTGCCACCCCATCTTGAATTTCCGCGTACTTGTGTCCCAATTCTGCTCCGCTCTGGCCGCGGTTTTCGCGGGACAGATCTGGATCACTGGTTTGTAAGAAGCCTTGCCTTCTGCTAAAAACATCACGAGCAGATTTCGCAATCATCAAAGAGTTTATGCCCGACTATGAAGACCTCAACTCGCCGGTGATACCTCTGGACGTTCCCCTCGATGGATTCCCCGAGGGCGTCCGAGTCGCGAACCGTCGTGCGGTGTTGGAGAAGATCATGCACGCCGCTGCGGAGACTTTCGCCGAACAGGGGTTTGACGGCGCATCGATTGCCGAAATCGCCCGCCGGGCCGATTTGCCAAAGGCAAACGTCCATTATTACTTCGAAAATAAAGAGATACTTTATCGACAGGTGATCTTTCACATCCTTAATGTGTGGACTGAACAATTCTCGATTTTTCGCTCCGAAGGCGATCCTCGAGAGATTCTGACGAATTACATCCGCGCCAAGATTGAGCTTTCTCGCAAGTATCCCGTGGAGTCGCGTGTGTTTGCTGGAGAACTGCTTCGAGGCGCACCGTCCGTGGAGATGTTTTTTCGCGGACGTCTGCGTCCGCGCATCGACGAAGTAGTGAGAGTGTTCGATGCTTGGGCTGCCCAAGGCCTCATCGATCCTATCGACCCCAAGCATTTCCTCTTTATGGTTTGGAGCGCCACCCAGGCCTATGCCGACTCGCGGGTCCAGATTTGCGCTGTCCTGGGAATCGTCGAACTGAGTGAGGCTGACTACAACACCGCTGCACATCAAATCACCGCCATCATTTTAAAAGGATGTGGAGTTCGCTCGCGTCCAAATCATCGCCGCCGCGCCACCGACAGCAACTCAACTTGATCGGCGGCATCGAGTCCGGCGCCTTCACCAAGCGTTCCGTTCCGGATGAGGTTTGCTCCTTTTTACGCGATCATGATCGCCGGAGAATTCGTGTTTCCCCCAATCGACGGGACGATGATGCGTCGAATCGATTCCTCGTTGAAGCACCCGTGGTCAGGTCGAAGAAAAGCCCAGTTTCATAACTCGTCTTTGTTGCTAACGGCGAGCGTTTGATGGCTTTGGTTCGATCCGATGAAAACCCTATAATGTTTTGTCTTCACGGTCAACTCTATGCATCGCCTTATATGCGAAAATTGCTGGCTGCTCCCGTTCCGAAGGCGTTGATTTATTGTCTCTAGAAACATATTATTGTTGAAAGTTGCTCGCAGGCCGGTGGTAACTCAATCTGGCGCGGATAGGAGCGGAATGGGGAGGTTCCTTCTTGTGATGCGACGGGTCTCGGTAGTCTTACTGGTATTTTGGGTCGTCCTTTCCACGCCGCTATTTGGTCAGGAACAAAGCTCCAATAAACCCAGGCCGCAGGTGGTAGTAATCGGAGTCAACGGCATGGAGATGGATGTCATTCGGCCTTTGCTTCTGCAGGGCAAAATGCCCAATCTCTCCTCCGTGATAAAGAAGGGCGCCTATGGCAAGCTGCGCACCGTCTCTGCTCCGAACTGTCCCCGCGTCTACAGCACATTGTTCACCGGCACCCGGCCGGAAGAGCATGGCGTGACGGGGTTCCTTGTGGGCGGCATTACCGCCAACACCAATATGCTGAAGGAGGAGCCGATCTGGTCGGTGCTCTCGAAAAACGGTGTGACTGTGGGAATGGCCAATGTTCCCGCAACCTTCCCCGTGATGCCCGTAAACGGCTACATGATCAGCGGCATGTTGACCCGCGGCAAGAACTGCGAGGACGGCATCCTCTGCGCTCCCAAGCTTTCAGAGGTCGAGGGCGGAGACGCGGTTTACCCTCCCGCCCTGAAAACCGAGTTGCTCAAGAATGTCGGTGATTTTTATATCGACTGCGAGCGCATGCCGAGCGCCGCGGACCTTGGCGGCCAGGAGTCCCAGGTGATCGACGCCTGGCTAGCCAAGGTTCAGTTGATTCGTGACCAGCAGACCCGCGTCTTCGACTACATGCTCGGCCATCATCCCACGGAATTCACCTGGGTTGGACAATCCTGTGAGGACCGTACCGGACACTGGCTCTACCCAATCGCCCCCTACAACGCGGGCTACAACCCCAAAATCAACGGCGTGCGCACCGATGCGTTCCCCGACCAGTACATCGCCTTCGATAAATTACTGGGCGTGGTGCTGAAGCACGTGGACGACAACACCTACGTCATTATCCTTTCCGATCACGGCATAAAGCCACTGCGCGAATTCGAAGACAAAGATCCCCACGCCCACATGGATCACGAGAAGACTACCCCGGTCATCGCCAAGCACGACTTCGCCGACGGCGATGACGTTCCCGGCTCCTTTTTCGCCATGGGGCCCGGCATCAAACACGGCCTGCGCCTCATGGGCTTCGAAGCGTCGGTGTATGACATCGCTCCCACCATCCTGCATCTCTACGGCATTGCGCAGCCGCCGCAGATGCGCGGGCACGTACTGAGCGACATCTTCGATGACGCTGAAAAAGCGGTAGCCCAGAAGTAGTTCAGTGACTGGATGGGCGCGCGGTGCGCTCTTGCAGGAGTTTCGCTCGCAACTTTGCCTGTTGGGCTTTCGCGGCCCTTCCCATAGCGGCATAGACTCTCGCCAACGCTT
>Ga0181522_10000768_pt1 | contig 21714 bp, 17 predicted proteins | sample PEATcosm2014_Bin_27_FD_121103 | JGI IMG/M metagenome (GOLD analysis project Ga0181522, IMG submission 121103) | Peatland microbial communities from MTU Mesocosm Facility, Houghton, MI, USA - PEATcosm2014_Bin05_10_metaG | ecosystem: Environmental > Terrestrial > Soil > Wetlands > Peat | place... | reverse complement strand
GGCTTCGACGCGGCACTCCGAGTTTTTATCCGGCGCGGATTGACTGCTCGCCCGAACAGCTGTCAAACACACTCCGACCGCCGCCAAAAATGAAATTGCGTGCATCCAGCGCATCCGGTTCGCCCCGGAGAGATGTCTCGTCATGATCGCCCTTGTTTTCACCGATTTTGCCGCGCCTGAGGTTAGCACGCACGCGAGAATCCGCAAAACGCACTTCTCCTCTTTTCTGAACGAAATGAAACCCAATAAAACGAAATAATTCGATTTGCGTCAAGCAAATTCTGTGGTATACCCAACTACTCCGATGAACCGGGTGCTTCGACGTAATGCTGGTATTGGCCTAGGAACGACGCTGCTATTGCTAGCCGCGCCGAACTTGCTCGCCCAGGGCCACAAAGTGGATCCGACTTGGCTGCATCGCTACGTCCCGCCGGCAAGTGAAGCGAAACATGATTCGCCCTCCGGAGGCTGCCACTACACACCAATCTTCGGCGAGGGCGATTCGGAGAGTCGAATTCTCCGCAGTGTTACTCGATTCGGCGAGCTCACTGTCGCCGCTCAGAGCAATTGTCAGAGTGCTGCCTACGATCGTGAGGAAGAACTTTATTTTGTTTTGGATGGCACCGGCACACTTCACTATGCAGAGGAGAGTGATTCTTTGCGGGCAAATGATTTCACTTATCTCGCGCCCGGAGCAAAGCATTCGGTCGCGAACAATTCCGACAAGAGTCTGCGACTGGTAGTAATGGGCTTCAAAATCCCGACAAAGACGTCGGTTGGTATTCCGCCCGCGCATCCAAAGATTATCAATCTGGATGAACTCAAAGAGGAGACCGTCGACGGCCATCCGAACTCGGTCCTGTACAAGTTGCTCGTGGGTCCAAGAGGCGCCACGCGTGACGCGATCGACGATGCCTACGTCGTAACCAGCCTTTTCTTGATGGACTTTGCGCCCGGCGGAACGAACTTTCCGCATCATCACGAAACGGCCGAAGAAATCTATCTCGTGCTTGACGGTCAAGGCGACATGGTGGCAGGAAGTGGAATGGATGGCGTCGAAGGCCGATTTCCAGCCAAGGCGGGAGACGCCTATTATTTCCGCGCAAACTGCACCGTCGGCTTCTATAACCAGAACAAATCGGGAGCAAAGGCTCACATCCTGGCGGTGCGATCACGGATTCCGCTGCCTGAAGAAGACGACTGACTGCGCTGCCTTCCGCGCCAAGCCGAAAAGATCTGAAGTGACGGTTGAGATTGAGATAGTACCTTGAGGAGGTTTTGCGATGCGAGTTCAGAATTCCAGCCGACGATCATTCGTTAAATTGGTGGCGGCGGCTCCGCTGCTGGGTCAGCTTGCCGCACGCGACCTTTACGCGCAGGCGGTCACAGCCATGGGCAAAGATCCGCGGCAGAACGTCTACTCGCGGCTCGGCGTAAAAACGGTCATCAATTGCCGGGGAACATGGACCTATCTCAGCGGCTCTCTCGAATTCCCGGAGGTTCTCCAGGCGCAACAGGAGGCCGGACAATATTTCGTGAACATGATCGAACTCCAACGCGGGGTCGGCCGGCGGCTATCTGAACTCACCGGCGCCGAGTCGGGCATCGTCACTTCGGGTTCGGCGGGCGCAATGGCGGCCGCCACGGCCGGATGTATGGCTGGTACTGACGACAAATACATCTGGCAACTTCCCGACACCACCGGCCTCAAGAATGAAGTCGTCATGGTGGGAGGCCGTAGCGCCTTCGATAGCGCAATTCGGCTGACCGGTGCAAAGCTCGTACTGACCTATTCGCCGGAAGAACTCGCGAACGCCATCAACGACAAGACGGCCATGATCTATACCACCGATCTTGGCGAAAAGCTTCAGCGAGTACTTTCCATTGCCAAAGACCGGAAAGTTCCCCTGCTGCTCGACGATGCCGCTGGCATTCCGCCTGTCGACAACGCCAAGCTCTATGCGCGGATGGGTATCGATATGTATTGTTTCTCCGGCGGAAAAGGGCTGCGCGGGCCGCAGTGCAGCGGCTTGCTTCTGGGTCGAAAAGACTTGATCGAAGCCGCGCTCCTCAACAGCAGTCCGCGGGAAGGAGCCGTCTGCCGCCCCATGAAAGTCGGAAAAGAAGAAGTCATCGGCTGCCTGACAGCGCTCGAGACCTGGCTGAATATTGATGAGAAGAAGCTCTACGCCGAATGGAACGGCCGCATCGATCGCATCCGGAAGCTGGTGGAGACCGTGCCTGGCGTGAAGACCGAGACGTACACACCGGATGACGGCAACCGTTATCCCACGCTGAAACTTTCCTGGGATCAGCAGGCTTGGAAATTCACGATCGCCGACTGCGTCGAGCAGTTGCGTGCAGAAGAGCCGGTGATCGAAGTGCTCGGGCTCGACAATCCCAGCTTGGTGAAAGCAGTTCGCGAGGGCAATCCGAATCACAAAGAACGCAAAGGCCCCGATCACATTGAACTCGTTTCCATGACCATACAGCCCGGAGAAGAAATGATTGTCGGGAAAAGGCTCCGCGCAATTCTCGGCGCCGCTCAGAAGAAGGCGGCGTAATCACCCGCGCTTGTTAAAGGAAATCCGACTCAAAAGGTGCTCTATGCGATTGCTGCTGATTGGACTTCTGCTCTCGACCACGCTGATCGCCCAGGAGCGCGTCCACTCCGTAGCTCCGGCCCAAGCGCCACCTCACGCGAATCGCGTCTGTTCGCCGGGCGTCGATGCGGGAGACTACGTTTACATCTCCGGCCAGGGACCTCTTCGTCCGGACGGCAGCTCGCCCGCCACCTTTAATGAACAAGTACGCCAGGTGCTCGACAATGTGAAAGCGATTGTCGAATCGTCGGGATTGACTATGGACCACGTGGTCTACACGCAGGTTTATCTTTCAGATATCAGCCAGTTCGAGGAACTGAATAAAGTCTTCGCCGAATCCTTCCCGAAGACACCGCCTGCTCGCGCGGTCTTAGGCGTCGCCCGGATTCCCGCGCCACCCATTCAGATCAATGCCGTCGCGGTCCGGGATTTAAAGAACAGGCGTGCCGTATATCCGCCGACTGAAAAGAAAGAAAACTCGTTTTCCCCGGGAATCCTAACGCACGATCGGCTTTTCGTGTCCAGCATGGCTGGTGCGGATCCGACCACCGGCAAGATCCCGGCCGATCCCGCCGAGCAAGTCGATTTGGCTCTAGATCGCGTGGAAGCCGTTCTAAAAGCGGCAGGACTCGAACTCAGCAACATGGTGTTCGTTAATCCCTACCTGACTTCTGATCTCCCTTCGAAGGTGATGAACGAGCACTATGCGAAGCGTTTTGAATTCGGCAACACTCCGGCTCGCGCCACGATCGAAGTATCGAGTCTGCCCGGTGGCGCCCATATCGAATACACTGGCGTGGCCGTCCGCGACCTGAGTCAAAGGAGAGCCGTCCGTCCCAAGAATATGCCGCCAAGTCCTACAGCCAGTCCCTGTGTCTTCGCCGGCGACACCTTATATTGCTCGGCAAAAAGCGGATTCATTCCCGGACCGCACGGCGGCGTGTACGCCTCTACCACGCCACACCAACTTCGGCAGACGATGCGGAATCAACTCGACAACCTCGAAGAGGCCGGCATGGAGTTCAGTCAGGTCGTATCGACGACCGTGTATCTGGATGACCTGGACGACGCGGCTTCGTTTGATGAGGTCTACGGCCAATATTTTGGCCCCACGATGCCGGCCTGCACCACGATCCAGCAGATTGCTTCGGCTGATCGTAAGGCCGACAAGGACGATCACTACCCTGACCTCGAGCAGGTTTCCTTGATCGCCGTCCGGAACAAGACTGCAAAATAAGTTCCTTGCGCTAAGGCAGAGGCAGGTTTTTCAATTCAGGTTCAATCTCAAACGCCTTGTCGAACTCCTGCTGCGCCTCGTCGTTCTTCTTTTCCTGCCGAAACGCCAGCGCCATATTGTACTCGGCCTCCGCGTAGCGCGGTTTGAGTCGAACAGCTTGTTCAAACTCACCCTCCGCCTCGTGAATTTTCCCGGATTGCAGCAGCGCCAGCCCAAGGTTGTTGTAACCCTCGGCAAACGTTGGATCTCTTTTCACCAGATCTCGAAAAACATTGGCTGCAGCGCCGGGGTCGTTGTTCTGGCTTAGCGCCAATCCAAGCTGCACTCGCGCGTCCACATTCTGAGGATCCAGCGCAACGGCCTCGGTTAACTCTCGGATAGCCTCCTGCGGACGCTGCAGTTGCGCCAGTGCAATCCCAAGGTTGTAATGCCCCTCAGCGAGATCCGGATCGCTCATCACCGCCCGCTGGAATTGATCCAGGCCTTGAGTCTGGTTTCCCGCTTTCCACAGAAACAATCCATAGCTTGCGTGCGCCTGTGCATAGTCAGGCTTCAGTTCAAGCGCTTTCTCGTACGCGTCTTTGGCACGCTCGGCTTCGTTCTTCCCTTCCCATGCGAGGCCCAGATAGTAGTAGCTCGTCGGAAGCTGGGGCGTCAGTTCGGCGGATTGCTGGAACAAGCCCAGGGCATCATCGAATTTCTGCTTTTTGAGCGCATCCACTCCTTGTGTGATCATCAGCTTTGATTGCGCCAGCTGCGAGCGGAAATCGTGCAGCCCCGAGAGTTCATCGAATTCTTTCTTGGCGTTGTTCGTATCTCCCTGGGAGCGCAACGCGAGAGCAAGGTTGTAGTGCGCTTGCTCCAGATCTGGTTTCAGCTCGATCGCACGACGAAAGGCAGCGATTGCATCCGCCCTGTCGCCTCCAGTCATCAATTCGCGGCCGAGGTTATATTGGGCATCCGCATCGTCCGGATGGAGTGCCACCGCCTTCCTAAACTGTTCTAGCGCGCCGTTATGATCTGTCTGACGGCGCAACGCGATCCCCAACATCAGGTGCGCCGCAGCGAGGTTCGGATCGATGCGTATTGCTTCCCGAAACTGCGCGGTAGCCTCATTGATCTTGCCGAGCTGTCCTTCAACGACCCCGAGTTCGAGGTGAGTATCCGCCGAAGGCTTCAACCCCAGAGCCAGTTTCAATTCGTGTTGGGCGTCTGTAAGGTTGCTCTGCTGGGAAAGAATCCGTGCCAACAGCCGATGAGTAGCGGCATTCCTGGGATCGAGGGTTTCGGCGGCGCGCAGTTCTTTCAGAGCCGCCGTTTGATCCCCCAAGTCGAACCATATACTTCCTAATCCGTAGTGCGCGTCCGCCGACTTCGGCCGGAGTTGAACCGCCGCCTCAAACTCTTTCAGGGCCTCTCTGAGCTCTCGTTTGTACTTGAAAGCCAACGCCAAGTCGTAGTGAGTAGTCGCATCGTTGGGATCGAGTGAGAGGGCGCTGCGGTAGTTTGCGACGGCATCGTCCCAGGACTTCGCCTGTGCCAGTTCGTTCGCCCGCTTGCGATAGTCTGCCGCGGTTTGCGCAATCATCTGCGGGGCAAACAAGATTCCAGCCAGCAAGGCAGCCGACAACCAAAGATGGATCAGACGGGTTTTCCCGTGGAGATTGCCCTGCATCCCAACACTTTAACCCAAAGTAAGAAAGGGACGGCGAGCTGATGCCGTCCCTTCGCAGAACGTTCTTGCACTACCAGACGAACTTGGCGCTCACCTGGCCGATGCGCGGATCACGGGCACTAGTGATGTTGCCGAAACTGCTGCTGCTGATATCCCCGCTCGGATTCATGAATTGCGCGTGGTTGAAAATATTGAAGAATTCACCCCGAATCTCGAACAACTTGCTTTCAGTGACCGGAATCGTCTTCTGAATCCCGAAATCGGTGTTGTTGAAGCCGGGACCATGGAAGAATCGCCGGTTAGCGGTGCCGAAGGTTCCGCAGTCAGGGCTTGGGGTGGTGCCGGTGAAAAAGCAGTTGGTCGCGACAAATGCGCTCTGGTCAAAATATGTGAACGTGCCAGGCGTATCGCGCGGGTTGCGTTTGTGAATCGGTCCCACGAGATTCGGCATATCGGTGGAAGGACTGCCCGCGAGAGAGCTATCTCCCACGCAGGGCTGCGGTGTGGCCAGCGTCAACCCCGGACACAGCAGAGGATTGGTCACAGGATTCGATTGACCCATCTGGATTGGAAATCCCGTCGCGAATCGAGTAATACCCTGGACTTGCCAGCCTTTCGTCAGCCTTTTCGGCAAACGTTGGAAGGCCCGATCAAAGGGGAGGGCCCAAACATAACTCATCACGAAATTGTGGTGAACATCGGTCGATGACAGGCCACGGCTCAGCTTTGGATTGGTAAAATTCACGAGATCGTTGAACCCCGACGAGTCGTCTAGACCTTTGGCTAGTGTGTATGCAGCCAGCAAGGTTACGTCTCCGGCTTTGCGTTCCACCGTCACCTGACCAGCGTTGTAGATGGAATTTGCCGTCAGCTTGGTGAAAGTATTGCCAAAACCAAAACAGAGGGTCTGGGCTGCAGGGCAGTAGTTCGGATTGAGCAACTCGTTCCTTGTGCCGTAAACCAGTGGTCCGCTGGCACCAAGCTGGAAAGTGTCCTGCTCGGCGTTCGGCCCGCAGCCGACAGCGCCCGCCGAGATGTCGGTATAACCTTGTGCTGTGAGTTGCAAGCAGTATGCTGCATTGCCCGGGTTGGCTTCCTGTTGTGTTATGAGCCTGTGACCTTCGGTTCCGACGTAGGCCAGAGTCAATACAGTCGATCGGCTGAGCTCCCGTTGGATAGAGAGATTGAAATGCTCGGCATAAGCAAGTTTGTTATGAGTGTCGTATCCGGGGAAATAGGACATCGGCTCGTAAACCGCGAAACTGAGCGTCTTATTTGCCGGACTCCCCGGAATTGGAACAGTGAAGGGAAAGCGCTGCCCCTCACCGTCAGTGCCTCCGTCCAACCGGTTTCTGAAAGGCTCCGAAAACGACACTGGACCCGGACTGCTCCAGTACAATCCAAACGGAGCATCGGCCACCTCGTAAAACAGGTTCAAATCTTCCACCGACGTGTAGTAGATCCCGTAGGCAGCTCGGATACTCGTCTTGCCTGGACCGCCAAAGACTTTACCCAATACTCCATCGTGGAAACCGGGCGAATAGGCAAGGCCGAGGCGCGGACCGAGGTTGTCGTATCTGGTGGGCGCCAGCGTCTTGGGAATGCCTGGATCGCCAGGAAATACCAGCCCAGTGGGAGAACCCGGGAAGACCACTGACTGCTTTCCCGGCACCCAAGTCTGGATCTTGCCCTGCGTGTCATACCAAGGCATGCTTACTTCCCAGCGCAAACCGAGGTTCAAGGTAAGGTTGGGTTTTACCTTCCACGTGTCTTCCGCGTATGCCGCGCCGTAACGAGTACGGGAATCCAAGAGCTGTAACGCTGCCTGGCTGTAGCCACCCCCACCTCCCGTCGGCGCTCCAAGCAGGTAGTCAGCGAAATCAACTCCAGTCACCGTGCCGTCGAAGACGAAAGCCCCGTCCTGGCTGGCCAGGTTGCGTTCATTGATTTGCAGGTAGCGGAATTCCCCCCCGAACTTAAGCGTATGCTTGCCCGCTACCTTAGAAAACCCATCCGATATGGTGTACGTGTTGTTGGGTTGGAACGTGATTAGAGAGGGTGCGCCAATGCCGAAATTGTTGAAATAGATTTGGGGCACATACTCCGGATATCCGGGATAGCCATCGGGGATAATTCCGAGGGTGCCGGCGCCGGTCACGAAGCCCAGAGAGGAAAGCGACGCTTTTCCACCCGTCGGGTTGTCCAGATGGGTAGCCGTTCTGAAGAAGGTTGCTCGCGCCTCATTCACCGCGCTAGGTCCGAGAACCTTGGTATTACTTATGACGAACTCTTGGGCGCGGGTGGGCGTCTGCGCAGGGAATCCTGGCACGGTCGCGCCTCCACTCGGCAAGGCGCTGAGAACCGTCGAATCGTCGAAGTGATAATAGAACGACCAGTTGCCAGTCTTGCGGTTGTTGAAATCGACCCGCTCTCCGATCTTGTTATCCGTGACTCTGTTTCTTTGGCTATTGTCGGAGTACGTACCCGTCGTGGGATCGATGTTTGGCTGCGGAATGTATGGGATAGTTCCAATCGCCGCTGGTGACCACGCGCTCTTCGGAATCACACCTCCCGGAAAAACGCATATGCCGTTCTGGGCATCCTGCAGCGTATTGCAGCCGGTGACCCAGTATGGCTCGCCATTGCTGACCGTGTAACCCAGCCGTTGCGAGAGCTGCGTCGGCCAGCCACACGCGGGACAAACGCCACCCGCGGTGCCATCGACTGTGCCGGTTAATACTCCAGGCCCGAAGTTGCCTTGAAACTCTGCGGCCGGCGGCAGATTAACGATGCCGGTTTCCGCTCCCTGTACCTGTCGAGTTCCTTGGTAGTCCGTGAACCAGAACAGCTTGTCCTTCCAGAAGGGTCCGCCCGCTACGCCTCCGAATTGATTCCGCCGCAGTTCGGACTTGACCGGTGTGAAGAAATTCGCCGCATCCATCTTGTCATTGCGGAGAAACTCGAACAGGTCCCCATGGAAACCGTTCGTGCCCGATTTGGTGATGGCGTTCATCACCGCGCCACTGAATTTTCCGTATTCCGCGTCAAAACTATTGGTGATCAGGCGAAACTCCTCGACGGAATCGAGGTTCGGGACCAGGCCAGCACCCATGTTCCGTCCCTCGCTAACGTCGCCGCCGTTCACCAGAAACGCATTCGCGGTCTCTCGCTGGCCATTCACTGAGACATTGCCGGCGTTCTCAATGTAACCGGACACCGGCCTTGCGCCGGTTCCGGAGTTGCCGCCGATAGTCACCGAACCGCCGGGCGCCACTCCTGCCTGCAGTCCCAGCAGGTCGAGATAACTGCGGCCATTCAGCGGCAACGCAAGCATCTTCTTCGAATCGATCACATCGCCCAATTGGGTGCTCTCTGTTTCTACTTGAACCGCACCGGCGGCCACGCTCACTTCTTGCTGCACGCTGCCAACGGTTAGAGACACATCCACACGCAGTTGGTCATTCACCTTCACAACGATGCCGGTGTCATTGAATTGCTCGAAGCCTGCGGCAGTCACGTTCAACGTGTAAGTTCCGGCAGGCAGAGCCAGGAAACGGTAGGAACCATCCTCGGCAGAAAGTGTCTTCTCGGAGTAGTTGGTCTGCGTATTCGTTACGGTGACTTGCGCACCCTTGAGCACAGCCTTGGACGGATCCCGCACTACCCCCAGGATGGAGCCCGTGACATCGGCGAGCAGAACTGATGGGACGACAAACAACATTACGATGACGACAATCGGAGCGCAGACACTGTATCGATTTCTCATCACCATCTCCTGTGGCAGCTGTCTGACTCGACAAGCCTGCCACTGACTTTTTGTACGTTTGGAATCCCATCTACCCGTTCGGGCGGACCGTGCGACTGGAACCGTCCCACCGCGCCACAGAATCCATTCCCATTGCGCGAAAACATATTCCACTGCATGAAATCTGTCAATACAAAGAATTTATCTCTTGCATCACTTCGGATCATTGATCGGGTACGGCACAAAACCAGAAACATTCGTCTTCAGCTTGTAAATCGATGTAGTGGCCGTGATGTACAAAGTCTTGAGATCGGAATCTCCCCACGCAAGATTCGCAGGCTGTTCGGGCACAACAATCGTCCCCAAATGATGTCCGTTCGGATCCCACACCCAAATTCCCTGCGGGCCTGTGACGTAGAGATTTCCCGCGCGGTCGACTTTCATCCCGTCCGGAACACCATCTCCCTTCTCGCCCGGCTCTTCCCCGAATATCCGACCATTGCGGATCGTGCCATCCTTTTTGAAATCATAGACTCGGATATTTCTCTTCTCGCTGTCGTCCACATACAGCCGCTTTCCGTCAGGAGAGAATGCGAGACCATTCGGCTGAGAAAGCTCCTTCGTCAGCAGCGTAACGCTTCCTGCAGCGTCCACTCGGAAGACACCCTGAAATTCCAATTCCTGCTTTTGTCCTTTTGGCAGATCCAACGTCGGATCGGTGAAATAGAACGCGCCGTCCGGACCCATGACCACGTCGTTCGGACTGTTGAATCGCTTGTCTTCGTATTTGTCCGCCAGCACCTCATACGTTCCGTCGTGGTGAAGGCGGATGATCGCGCGTAGCACGCTTGCACAGTCGATGAGCTGCCGATGCGAGTCGTAGGTATTTCCATCCGGATCACCCAGCGATACCAACTCTTCCTTGCGGCCGTCCGGATAAATCCGGAATATCTTGTTCAATTCTTCGTCGCTTGCATATACGAACCCATGTGGATCCCAAACGGGTCCCTCGGTAAAACCCAATCCAGTGATCAGCACCTCAAGTTTCGCGTCCTTGGAGATGAGTTCACCAAACTCCCGCGACTCCGCGTGCAACCGAAATTGGCGCTGCGGAACTTCGCTTAGTGCGAACGCAAATGACACGAGCAGGCCGGACCAGATCGCGAGTTTGAATTTCTTCCTCACCTTCACTCCTCATCCCAACTTTTTTTCTTGGGCCGGACGACCTCGCCTTTCGCTTCCTGCTCGTGGGCTACACTCAATAGATATGCAATCACATGATCCAGTTCGCTCCCGTTGAGTTTCTTCGCATAGTCTTCCGGCATGAGAGGCTTCGAATCGAAAGTAAGGTTGGCAACTTCCGATTTCGCCAGAAGATGCAGCGCGCCATCCAGCGATTGCAACTGCAACGAAAAGTTGTCTTCATTCCGCACAAGCCCCGTTACCGTCCGGCCATCGTTTGTTGTCGCTTTTGCTAGGGACTTGTGCAAGCCAGGTCTTTGCCCGGGGCTCACGATGGATTTTCGGATGTCACTTACAGAATGACTGGCTCCGTAACTCGAAAGATCTGGACCGAGAAATCCCCCGGAGCCTTGCACCATATGGCACTTGGAACAACCTGCCTTGCCGGCAAAAATCTGTTTACCCTGCCCAGAGTTTCCGGGAAGCGGCGGTGCCACTCCCTTGCCCTGCAAAAGCCGCAAGTGCTTCACCGTGGCGGACAAAGTAGCCGAACCGAGCGATGCGAACGCCGGCATGCCAGCCTGGGGAATACCCACCTGCAAAATCTTGGCTAGCTCCTCATCGGACTTGCGCACGATTTCAGCTCTGGTCGCGATGTCCGGACCACGCTCGCCTCCCCTGCCATCGAGTCCGTGACACGCGGCGCAAGTCGATTCAAATGTCTGCCGGCCAACCTGAGGAGCTTCCTGTTTGGATGATTGTACTTTTTCCGAACTTTGGTGAGTCTGCTGCGCCAACAGACCAACCGTTGCCCAGACGCAGAAGAGCGCCGCGACAATCGCTTTTCCCCTTTGCCGCATGAGGGCGCACGTACCCGAAGAAACGCTCCGTCCACCGACGCCGACGCGTCCCTGCACAATAGACTGAGTGATCAACGCCCCCCTCGCAGTAAAAGACTGGTACTACCCGACGCGGATTGCGGACAATCCGGCGCGCTACAGGCTATTCAAATTTCATCTAATGAAAAATGACTCTGACTGCGACAACAAACTAGTGTCAGTGGGATATCTCACGCCACACTCCACTGTCAACTTGTTTCTAGATCGGAATCGAAAGGGAATTCTTTCGATTCAGACAGGAAAGCGCGTATCTAGCGTACAAAATGCGCGCGACTCAGGTACGACGGTCGGGGACATGCTGGACTTCCGCCAGACGCTGTGGTATCTACTTTCAGCTGCCGAACTCTACTTTCATTTGGACGCAATTCCGCACCGGACTGTAGCGCTTCTGATGGCAACAGCACTACGCGAATACAACATCACCTCGCTGCAACGCGGCCTTCGCATGCTGCAGCTTCTCGGGCAGACCGACCGTGGGCTTCCGGCCTCCGAAATTGCCAAGCGCTCTGGCTTGCCGGTCAGTACCGTTCATCGATTTCTGGTCAATCTGGAGTCCGGCAATTTCCTCATGCGTGACAACACGGGCAACTACCACCTTGGGATTGCCTGTGTTTTTCTGGGTCAAGCTGCGCGCGAACAGTTGGACGTCCGCACGGTGAGTCTGCCGCATCTTCAACTGTTAAACCAGCGCACGCGAGAAACCGTGCATCTGACGGTCCGCCACGGTCTCTCCGCGGTCTACATCGAGAAACTTGATTCTCCACAGCCCTTGCGCATACATTCCCGCGTCGGCGCGAGTGTGCCGCTTTACTGCTCGGCGGTGGGAAAAGTGCTCCTTGCTTATATGAACGACGGCGAGAGGGATCGACTCCTGGGTCAACTGGAGTTTCGCCGCTTTACTGAAAACACGGTTGGCAGCATCCAGGAATTGCAAACGCAGCTGTCCAGGGTACGAAAGAATGGCTTTGCGTATGACCTGGAAGAGAATGAACCGCACGTACGCTGCGTGGCCGCGCCAGTGTGGGATACCGGCGGCGCTGTCACAGCGAGTCTGAGCGTTACGGGGCCTGCGGTTCGGATGTCCGCTTCCCGCCTTCGTGAAATCGCTTCATTAGTCCGCGAAGCGGGGATGAATATCTCCCGCGAACTCGGATACAACGCCGGCGCTTCCTCGGCGCGCCCCATGCCAAGAGGAGTCCGAACGGCGAAGCGTGCCAAGGTAGCGCGAAAGTAGTTTGGATTCTACTTGCAATTTTGTGGATCTAGAGCACTTGTCCGTTCTTCGAGAGGGCATAGAAAGATCGATGAAGCTGGCAATTCGGAACTCACTCGCCGCCGCAGTTGTCGGACTTTCGCTCCTGTCCATGAGTGCGCAAGACGCGCCTCCAACGACCGCAGGCGTAAATCTCGATGTTTCTCCCCAACGCCTGTCTCTGCAGCCCGTGGGAGCCGACTGGCTGTCCTACAACGGCGACTACACCGGGCGGCGTTACAGCTCTCTCGAGGAAATCAATCCCGGCAACGTGTCTCATCTCCGCACCCAGTGGGTCTTTCACGCCCGGAACTCTGACGCACTCGAAGTGACTCCCGTCGTTTTCGAGGGCATCATGTTCATCACTTCTGCGAATGACGCGTACGCGGTCGACGCCCGCACGGGCCGCACAATCTGGCACTACACGCGTCCTATCACGGAGGGCCTGATTGACGATGCATCGCAACATCACAATCGCGGCGTTGGACTTTGGCATTCGCGCGTCTACATGGAAACCGACAACGCCCATCTTCTCTGCCTCGATGCTCGCTCAGGCCATCTACTTTGGGACGTTGCCTACACCGACGGCAGTCCAAACTATGGCGCCACCAGCGCTCCACTGGTCGTGAAAGATAAAGTCATTGTCGGAACGTCTGGTGGAGACGATGGCGTTCGAGGATTCGTTTCGGCGTTCGACGCCGAGACTGGAAAGTTAGCATGGCGTTTTTGGACGATCCCCGCGCCGGGCGAGCCCGGCTCGGAGAGTTGGCCCGGCAATTCTTATCTTCATGCTGGCGGCACCACATGGATGCCGGGCACTTTCGATCCCGAACTAAACACAATTTACTGGGGCACCAGCAACCCCGCTCCCGACTTCGATGGCAGCGTGCGCCCAGGCGACGATCTTTATACCGACTGCGTACTCGCGCTGGATCCCGACACCGGCAAGTTGAAATGGCATTTTCAATTCACCCCGCACGACCTGTACGATTTCGATGCCACCGAGACTCCGGTCCTGGTTGACGCCGAATATCAAGGGCATCCGCGCAAATTGCTGGTCGAGGCGAATCGCAACGGCTTCCTCTACGTCCTCGATCGCGTGGATGGTAGGTTCCTTTCTGCCGTTCGCTTCGCCGAGAAAATGAATTGGGCCAAGGATATTGGTCCGGACGGACGCCCGATTCGCACCGGAGTGCAGCCGTCAGCGACCGGAACCCGCGTCTGTCCTGGCTTTGCGGGTGCCACCAATTGGTACGCACCTTCCTATAATCCATCGACCGGATTCTTCTATTTTCTATCTCTCGAAAATTGCAATCTGATGTTCCAGGCCCCCGATAAATACGCTCCACGCCATACGTACTACGCAACCGGATCGAAAAGCAGTCCCGATGACAGCAGCCAGAAAATCCTGCTCGCCTATGATCTTGCGAGCGGAAAGCTGGCGTGGAAATATCCGCAGATTGGATCCGGCCGCTCGAGTGCCGGTACGATGACAACAAGCACTGGGCTACTTTTCTTTGGGGACGACGCTCAATCTTTCGAAGCGGTAGACGCTCGCACGGGCGTTTCGCTTTGGCACTTCAACACCGGCCAGACGATTGTCGCCTCCCCCATGAGCTTTGCAATCGCGGGGAATCAGTATGTGACCATCGCCGCCGGTAGCGACGTTTTTTGCTTTGGATTGCTCTAAGACAAGACTTCACACTTCAGGAGGACTGGACTATGTTTTCATCGCTTACAAGTCGCAGGACGTTCGCATCCCGAATCGCTTCCCTGTTCACAGGCGTGGGGCTCGCAGGCTTGGTCAGCACTTCAACAGCCGCTTCTGCCGAAGATCAAGGGGCCGTTCGCAAGTTGGACTACGAAGGGAAACCTGCCGGCACGGGCTTCATTACGCCGTTGATCATTCACAACGGAGTCATCTACATCGCAGGCCAGGGCGCGCACTCGCATGATCCCGAAGGCAAGTTTCCCATGGACATTGAGACTCACACCACGAAGGTGATGGAGAACGTGAAAACCTTGGTCGAAGCCGGAGGCGGCACCATGGACAGCATCCTCCAGCTCACAGTTTTCCTCACCAGCATCGACAACTACGACGGCATGAATAAGGTCTTCAAGACGTATTTTCCGAAAGGTGGACCGGCCAGAACAACGGTTGCGGTCGCAGCTCTTCCCGGTCAGTCGCTCGTCGAAATCAATTGCACGGCCGCGGTCGTTCGGAAATAACTCGTTCGCACATCATTCAAGGAGTGTCTGCCCATGACCATCGCTTCGAAGTGGCCTCGCCGCAGTTTCGTGACTGCCGTTTTGTCGTCTGCCGGTGCCCTGTTGGCGCCGCGATCGTCATGGGCGCGCTCCAAGTCGTCTTCATCTCCGGTTGCGGCCCCAGCTCTTTCCGGATTCGGCAGTACAGGGAATGTGTACGAAGAACTCGGCGTCACCACGGTGATCAACGGCCAGGGCACAATGACAGTCCTGGGAGGATCGTTGATGCGGCCCGAGGTCGAAGCAGCGATGGCTCTCGCCGGACGCCATTTTGTCAGCATCCCCGATCTGGAAGTCGCGGCCGGCAAACGTATTGCCGAAATGCTGAAACTTCCGGAAGGTTACTCGGCGCTCGTCACTTCCGGTGCCGCCGCCGCCATGCAGTCGGGACTCGCCGGAATCCTCACGGGCAACAATCCGCAGTTCATCAAACAACTGCCGGATCTTACTGGGATGAAATCGGAAGTCATCATTCAGAAGTCGCACCGCAATCCGTTCGACCACCAGCTTCGAGCTACTGGCATTCGGCTCGTTGAAGTGGAAACTCGCGAAGACGTCGCCAAAGCCGTCAGCGACCAAACCGCCATGATGCACTTTAGCAACTTCGCGAATCCAATCGGACAGGTCAAAGTGGACGAATGGGTCAAACTGGGCAAGCAGTACAGCGTTCCGACCTTCATCGACGCCGCTGCCGACACACCGCCAGTCTCCCACCTTTGGGACTACGCGCAGATGGGATACGACCTCATCGCTTTCAGCGGAGGAAAAGCGATACGCGGACCGCAATGCGCCGGCTTACTTCTGGGCCGCAAAGATCTGGTCGCGAACGCCTTGCTGAACAACAGTCCTCACGAAGACACGCTGGGCCGAAGCCAGAAAGTCGGCAAGGAAGAAATCATCGGCATGATCAAAGCGCTGGAATCTTACCTCGATGAGGATCACGACGCTCTCAACCGCGAATGGCAACGCCGTCTGGATTTCATCGCCGCTCAGATCGGCAAAATTCCAGGCGTCACAGCTTCATTCTCAGTACCCGAGGTCGCCAATCACGTACCCCACATGGAAATTCATTGGGACAGTCGCCTGTCCCTGACTCCACGCGAAGTGGCCAAGGATCTTCGGCAGGGCAAGCCATCTATCGTTCTAGCTGTCGGCGAGGAAAAAGAAGTTCTGTCCATGAATTCGTTTATGTTGCAGCCCGGCGAGGAGAAAATCATCGCCGACGCGCTCGTATCATTCTTCCGATCGCACATGAGCTGACGTTCAGCGACGGCGGCCCTCGAAACCGCCCACGCCCATTCTGGATTCACTGCACAACCGTAGACGCTTTCGTGCAGCAGACGGCCGACCCGGGGAACCCTCGTGTGTTAATAACTGATGAAAATATTTGCAATGTATAGTATGTCAATTGACTTTATTGTATAGTCGGATTCGATAGCACTCTGGGTCTAAGGAAATAAACCTATGCTGGCTTTCTTGGAACAGACCTGGTTTCTGTGGTGGATTCTCGCAGCGCTGGCCATTCTGCGTTGGTTCCACAACGTCGCGGCAGATGGCGCTGAGGATGTCACTGCTTACGAAGATGACAGCGACGACGGAAGCCGTACCGCGCGCCTTGGGCTGCAGTCTCTTTCGTCCTGACCCTTACCAGTCGGCGGACATTGGAGGTTGAGAGCGCCAGAGTCTTCTGTCATCCCCCCAGGGCGCTGGCAACGTCCCGAAAGGCGCGAGCCGAAAGTCGCTCGCGCCTTTCGAGCAAGTGACGGCGTGTAGGCAAAGACAAGTCGCCCTCGAATCTAGGCTGCATTCCACATATGATCCTCAACACCAACGGGTCCCAGCGAGTGTCTCGTGATACCCTTCGGGGACAACCCTGTTTGAGAGAGATCGTTCATGAAGGAATCCCGGCGCAGTACCCGTGTTCCGTTGAAAGTGGTAATCACCGTTGAAGGGGACGCCAAGAGTTCGACGTGCGAAGCTGAGACCATCGTCGTCAGCCTGCATGGAGCTTTGATCGCCACTGCTGTCCAATTGCAAATGGGAATGAAGATCTCGATTTACGTCTATGTGACGGACAAGACTGCCGCGGCTCGGGTGGTCTACCTCGATCCTGAGAACCCATTGCACTGCGGCATTGAACTCGACCATCCGCGAAACATCTGGGGAGTATCGCTTCCCCCGTCCGACTGGGAACGAGCCGCCAGCCTGGAGAGCGGTCGCTAAGCGCAACTCCCGCAGGTCCGACAATCGCGGTGACCTGCTAAAACAAGAACTTCAGCGCCACCTGGATCACTCTCGGGCTCACGTCTGACTGGATCTGTCCGAATGTCGGCGACTCGATATCGCTGACCGGCAGGCGGAAGTTGGTGTGGTTGAGCACGTTGAACAACTCCCCACGGAATTGCAATTCTTTCGATTCGGTCAACCGAATATTCTTGAACGCCGATGCGTCCCAGTTCACATATCGCGGTCCCAGAACCGCGTTGCGTCCTTCGTCTCCGAACACCTCGAATCGGCCGAGCGGATCCGGTTGCAACTGTTGGAAGGCGCCTGTATTAAACCATTCGGCGACTGTCCGCAGCCCAGAATTCGGATTACCAACCACATTCGGACGGTTGCTCGAGAATCCGGAGATTTCCGGCGCCTGACCCTGCAGCGAAACATCATTCGAGTCGAACACGGTAAATGGCGTTCCGCTCATCGCGGTCAGAATTCCGTTCAACTGCCAATTGCCGAATACCTTGCCGTACCAGGCGCTCGAGCGCTGCAGGAATGGAATGCTCCACTGATAGCTCAGCACCAAGCGGTGGCGGGCGTCGAACATCGACGGACCGCGTTCCGCCGCGAGATTAAACGGATTCTGCGCCAGATCGTTTTCCCCCGCGACGGGCTGCGACGCCGAGCCAGTAATATTGAACGAAGACACGTCATCGATCGAGTGCGACCATGTATACGACGCGAGGAACGACAGCCCATGACCGAATCGCTTTCGCAGGCTGGCTTCCAAGGCGTTGTAACTCGAATTTGCAACACCGGCAATTTCACCCACCGAGCTGTACACGCAGTTATTAGGCTGTGCCAACGTGCATCCCGAATACATCCGCCGCTGGTTCACGTTATTCTCGTTCGATAGCGGATTCCCGCTGCCATCGACGCCCGGAATAAACACCGCGGGATTTCCTTCGATGAATCGCGGTAGCCTCACTCCAGTCGTGCCGACATATCCAACCTGTAATAGCCAATCTTCGCCGAACGATCGTTGGATATTCAGATTCCAATCCTGCGCATACGGCAAATGTAAGTTGCGCGCGACCACCAGCAGCGTCATCGGCTCTGGAAAAGCTTGGCTAAAAGGATTCGGCGTATAGAACGGATTGGCGAATGAATTCACCGGGAAGCTGATTTGCTGAGTCTTGAGATACGGAGGCGAGCTCACTGGATCCTGCAGCGGGCCGCCTTCGCCTGTGTAATACGGCTCGTAGAAAATTCCGTAGGCCGCGCTAATTACCGTCCTAGTATCTCCTCGCGGATCCCAGGCTAGACCGAAGCGCGGAGCAAATGCAGTTTTCTGCGTCGGAATCAAACCTGCCGGCACGCCCGGATCGCCAGGATAGAGAAGCCCCGCCGGCGCGTTCGGGAGCACCTTCGACTGAACTCCAGGAACGAAGAGATTCACCTGGTTATTGTTCTCCGTAGCTGGGAAAGGCAACTCATAACGAAGCCCGATATTCAGCGTCAGGCGAGAATTAACCTTGTAATCATCCTGCGCGTAAGCATCCAGGGCCCGATCGCGAATCTCGCGATCGAAATTGCCGCCGCCTTGAAGAAAGACCACCGGGTTCCCCGAAAGAAAGCTGGCAAATCCGTCGCTGTAGGGAAAATTCGCAAAGACGAAGAAACCGTTGCTCGCAATTCCCTGCAGTGCGTTGATTTGGTCGCGACGATAACCACCACCGAACTTGAAGTCGTGACGACCGTGAATCCAGCTCAAAGAGCCCGATACGTCAAACGTATTTTGAAACGTGTTTCGCGGTCCCGTGATGGGGTCGCCCACCGACGCATATCCACCTACCTGTATGAAGGGAGGCCCCGCGGCCGAAGGCAGGGTGGGTGTGTACTGGAATCCCAGATCCGTCGGCGACTCGTGATTCAAATGCTCATCGAGCAGGAACTTATTCCGGAGATACGAAAAGCGACCAACAGCGATGGTGTTAGACGAGAAGATATGCGTATCTTGGGCGACAAAGTTTTGACCCCGGTCATCTTCGCCCACCGGGAAGCCCGGAACATTGGCACCTACCGGCGACAAAGGATCGGTCGTCGGTCCGCTGCTGTACATGTAGCGGAAATTCAATGTGTCCACACGCGAAAGGTAATGATCCAGGCGCACACCGAACTGATCATTATTTTCGATCAAAGTCTGCGTCGCGATGAATCCATTCGCTCCCTGGTTTGGCATCGGGAAAAACGGCAACACATTCGTCGCAATCGGGTCGATCGGCGTGAACAAAGTCATCTGATTGAATGGCACTGGTGTTCCGAAGAATGTCAACTGTCCTTGTGGGTTGCTGCACAGACCAGTACTCGAATTAAACGACGCTCCGGAGAGATCCGTACATTCTTCAGCGAAGTTTCCTTGCCTCTCCGCAACAGAGGGGACGGTTGCCGGTACTGTTTCACCCTGACGATTTCGGAAGCCTTCGTAATATCCGAAGAAGAATGTCTTGTCCTTGAGAATCGGCCCTCCGAACGTCGCGCCAAACTGGTTTTGCTTTAACGGTTGTATGCTTCGCGTGAAATAGTCCGACGAATCCATCGCGTCGTTGCGCAAAAACTCCCATGCTGCCCCGTGGAACGAATTAGAACCAGATCGCGTGACGATATTCGTTGTCGAGCCCGTGTTGCGGCCGAATTCTGCGTTTGCGTTGTGGCTCAAAATCTTGAACTCGGCGATTGCATCAATTGGCGGCTTTAGAACAAAGCCTCCATCGACCGCACTTACGTTATCGGCGCCGTCGATCATGAAATTGTTCGATTCAGGCCGCTGGCCATCAACGGCATACGCCTGGTTCTGGCGCGCTGGACCTCCGGCTTCCAACAGTCCGGGGGTCAACGGCACTACGCCGGGCTGAAGAGTTCCTAGTTGCGAAAAGTTACGGCCATCCAACGGCAGGTCGAGAATCTCGTGCTCCATGACGGTTTGCCCGAGGCTGCTCACCGTGCTCTGCACCAATGCTGCATCCGCGCTTACGTCCACCAGCTGTGTTTCGGCTCCGAGCTTGAGATGGATAGCGACTATCGCGCTTTCGTTGACGTCCAGAGAGATTCCCTGTTGCAGGTATTGCTGAAATCCTTTTGCTCGAACTTCTAATTGATAGTGCCCGATCGGGAGTTCAACCAGCACGTACTCTCCCTGACGATCCGTAACCGCGTTACGAGTCAACCCCGTTTCGATCTGTTTTGCAGTCACGGACGCGGCCTGGACAATCGCGCTGCTCGGGTCCACCACCGTTCCGCGGATGCTGCCCGTGATCTGCTGTGCCGCAACATTCAAGCTTGCCAGAAGTGTCACCACAAACAACATCACGCTCTTTGTGCTAGGCATGCTTCTCCCCATTCGTCCTCACGAATCACAAATTGATTTCGCAAAACAATTTCTCGGCGCTTCGGAGAACGCGCGCGATAATTCGCCCACAGATTAAAGTGCGGCGATTATAGGGAGGCGTCGGGGCCAGTCAATAATGCGAAAGAAGTACTCGCATCCTCCTTCAGGAGAGATGCAGTCCGCACATAATGGTTTCGTATTATTGTGGCGTAACTCTTTCGCCCGATAACTTATTGCCATTTCAAATCGGATATCACTTCGATATGCGCGGCGATGAAAGATTAAAGGTGAGGTGGCAGGAAAGAGGACTTATCCGTGGGAACAAATGAGAGCAACGCGGCAAAGAACAACGAGCAGGCGACACAAGCAGAGAGCCCCTCAACCGTAAAGGCAGCCACTAAAATTAAGATTGTTGAAGATGCGGATGCGACCGGGGACACCGCCGCGGCTTATGATTTCTGGCGTGCAGGATCAGGAAGAACGCAAGTTCCCGGCATCATCAAGTGCTTCGGAGCCAGGCCCGACTTTCTGCGCCGGGTCATTGAACTCGGAAACACGATCCATTTCTCTGAAGGCCATCTCTCACGTCGCCACAAGGAGATGATCGCCAGTTACGTCTCCTATCTGAATCGATGCCCATATTGACTGGATAGCCATGCTTACTTCCTGCGGGTTCAGGGAGCATCCGATCGATCTGTCCGCGCAATCGTCGAAGGAAAGCTAGACGAAGCAGAGCTGACTCCGGCAGAGCGCGCTCTCTTGCAATATGTGGAACTGATTACTCACGCGGCTTACCGTTCCACGGTGGAAGACGTCGAAAAGCTGCGCCTCGCCGGATGGAAAGAGGAGGAGATTTCCGAAGCCGTATACATCGCCGCACTTTTTGCTTTCTTCAATCGCGTGGCCGATGCGTTCGGTGTTCCTCCGCAGGACTATCTTGCCACCGGTAACATGACGCCCTGAGCTGCGCCACGCTTTGCAGTAACTCGCGGCTCCGGAGCCTTTCAGCTCCGGAGCTCCACGCATCTTAATTGCAGGCGATCATGTTCTGAGTTGTCCCCTGAAGGCTTGAGATCGCATTGCCGATCAGCGGAACGCTCCACAGCTTGCTGTGGTGCTTGCGCAGGTAGTACGAGGCGGCAATTGACCCGACGGTCTTCACCGAGGCTACAGCGTAGGCACGGGCGACCGTCGGATGGGTCCCGTAAAGGTATGCGGATTCCACTTCAGCGTTGCATACGTTTGTCT
>Ga0181522_10000766_pt1 | contig 21785 bp, 15 predicted proteins | sample PEATcosm2014_Bin_27_FD_121103 | JGI IMG/M metagenome (GOLD analysis project Ga0181522, IMG submission 121103) | Peatland microbial communities from MTU Mesocosm Facility, Houghton, MI, USA - PEATcosm2014_Bin05_10_metaG | ecosystem: Environmental > Terrestrial > Soil > Wetlands > Peat | place... | reverse complement strand
GCTGCCCGCCCCGGTGATTTTTGCGCCCATGGCATTCAGGAATTTTGCCAGGTCCATGACTTCCGGCTCGCAGGCGGCGCTTTCAATGACCGTCATCCCTTCGGCCAGGGCTGCGGCCATCATCATGTTTGCGGTGCCGAGCACGGTCGAACCGGAACGTCCCCCGAGGAACATGGCGGCGCCGGCGAGTTGTTTCGCCGTGGCGCTGACATAACCGCCTTCGATCTTGATTTTCGCCCCGAGGGCTTCAAAGCCTTTCAGGTGCAAATTGATGGGGCGGGCCCCGATGACGCAGCCGCCGGGCAGCGACACCCGCGCCTGGCGCAACCGTGCCAGCAGCGGTCCCATGATGCAAATCGACCCGCGCATTTTGCGGACGAGTTCGTAATCGGCGTACCCGCGGATTTTTTGCGCCTGGATGGTCAGCGTGCCGCGCTCGAATTTCACCGTCGCCCCAAGTGATTTGAGGATCTGCACCATGAACCGGGTGTCGCTGAGGTCGGGCACGTGGCGGATGACGCACGGCTCGCCGGTCAACAGCGTCGCCGCCATGATGGGCAACGCGGCATTTTTGCTGCCGCTGATGTTCACCTCGCCGTGCAGGGGCACGCCGCCTTTGATTGAAAAACTTTCCATAACAAATCTTTTTAAACCACGAATGGACACGGCCGGACACGGATGAAAAGCGGATGCGACAATCTTGTTCAAGGCCGCGCCATCAAGATTCTTTGCCGGTGACTGTAGTCCTCCCGCACCGCTTCGACAATCCACTTTTCGGTTTCAAAGATTTTCCGGACGGCGTCGGCCTGGCCATCGCCGAATTCCAGCATGATCTTCCCGCCCGGTTTCAGGAATGATTTCGCCCCGGCTGCCAGCTGCCGGAAAAAATCCAGGCCATCAGCCCCACCGTCCAGCGCGCCGCGTGGGTCGAAATCGCGCACTTCCGGCTGGAGCGTGACGATTTCGTTGGACGGAATGTACGGCGGATTGCTGATGATAAGATCAAAATCCATTACTCGGAGGGGCGGGTTCTGCGGGCCCCCATTTTCATCTTGTATATTTGGGACTCGTGGAACCCGCCCCTCCGGAAGAAGTGCTGCAAACCCATCGCTTTGGACGAATTCAATTCGCTCCGTGACATTATTGCGCACGGCATTGTCCTTGGCCAAGGCGAGTGCGTCCGGCGATATATCTGTCGCGATAATTTTTGCGGAGGGACATCTGGCCGCGAGGGCAATGGCAATGCAGCCACTGCCGGTGCCGAAGTCGAGGGCGGTTGAAGGTTGAGCGTCGAGAGTGGCGAGAAATTGCCAGCCGAGTTCGGCCAGCATTTCCGTTTCGGGCCGCGGAATCAGGACGTGGTGGTTCACGGTGATTTCGAAGCCGCAGAAGGAGGTTGAGCCGGTGATGTGCTGGAGCGGTTCACGCTGGCCGCGGCGTTTGACAAGTTCGCGCAGGCTGTCCATTTCCGGCGGGCTGAGGATGCGCTCGAAATTCAAATACAACTTCATGCGGGGCAGCTTGAGCAGATGCGCCAGCAGGAGTTCGGTTTGCAGGCGTGCGGATTCGACGCCCTTTTTGGCGAGAAAATCCGTGCTCTTCTGAATCGCTTCAAGAACGGTCACGTGAAGAATCTAAATTGGAACCGCCCAACTCGAAACTCTTTTGGTCGGCAACGCCATGGTCGCGGCTGTGGATGAACAGCCCGGTTTGATAGACGATATAGTAGCCGGCCGTCAGCCCAAAGATGAAGAAGGTCAGCGGGCTTTGCATCGGCGGCGGATGGTTGGGTGCGTTGGCCACACTGTTGAGCACCATGAAGCGATAAGCGATGCGCCCGACCAGCAGCAACGAAAGTGCGACGCCGATGTGCGTGTTGGGTGTATAAAAATGGCCCTCAGCGGTCGTTTCAAATCGCGTAAGGCGCAATCCGACCAAGCCCAGCAACGCGCCCGGCACCAGGCCGCCACCAAAACCGAGCAGCAGATGGGTGCTTTGCAAAGACGTGCCGACGATCACAACACTGACGGCGGAAAGAATGATGATGGAAGTGATGGCCCGGCGAGGGTGCAATTTTTGCCTGCCGATGTTGCGCCGGACGCGCCGGTAGATGCTCCAAACAAAAAGGCCGACCAGCAAAATGGGAACAAGATGCGCCGAAGACATGCGCGGAGACTAGGTTTTCGTCTCCGCTTGTCCAGACGAATAGTTTTTATTTTCCCCAGGCGTCGCTTTAGGGTGTCAAATTTTCCACTCCCTTGAGGTAAGCCAAAATGAGTTCGGGAAGGTCCCGGCTGTACCCGCCTTCCAGCAGGCTGAACAGCGGTGCACCCAGCGTCCGCAACGTCTGGCCAAGCCAGTGAAAATCCTCCACTTCCAGCACGCCGTCAACGAGCGGGTCGTGCAGGTAGGCGTCGAACCCGGCGGACACGGCGATGAGGTTGGGTCGGAAGTTTTTCAGGTCATCTAGCGCACGGGCAAGCGCGGCGCGATACATTTCGCGCGGCACGCCTGGTGCGACCGGATAATTGAAGCAGTTATTGCCGGCATGGGCTGCCCCGGTGCCGGGATAACACGGATGCTGGTGGACGGAAAAAAACGCCACGCCGGGCCGGTCAAGCAAGATGTCCTCCGTGCCATTGCCGTGATGGACGTCGAAGTCGAAGACCGCGACGCGGCGGGCGCCCGTGGCCATGGCTTCGAGCGCGGCGATGGCGATGTTGTTCAAGTAACAAAAGCCCATTGCCTGGTGGCGGGTGGCATGGTGTCCGGGAGGCCGCATCAGGCTGAAAACGTTTTCACCATCGCGGGTCACTTTCAGCGCGTCCAGTGCGGCGCTGGCGGAGGCGCGGGCGTAACCGGCAATATTTTCGTAAAACGGGGTGTCAGCATCGAAATCCCTGGGAATTTGGAGGCGCGCGAGGAGTTCAGGCGTGTGCGCGCGCAGAATTTGAACATCGGTGATTTCGCCCGGTTTCGCCCATTCAATCGGCAATTCATTCTGACCCCGCAAACGCGCCAGCGTCCGCGTGATGCGTTCGGGACTTTCGGGATGGCCGGGATGGGAATAGCCGGCGCAATGCTCGTCAGTAATGATTTTCATGCAGCGGGGTCACGCTTAACAAAAATGTCACAGGTAGGGGAGCAGATTCTTTTTTGCAATTGTGACGCATTCCGCTAACGTGCAGCGCATTAAGGATTAATATATATGTATCGAACATTATTCACAGTGGCAGCGGTGCTGGGCGGTTTGACTTTGAATGCCGGGGCGTGGGATTACGAAGGGCATCACGCCATCAATGAACTGGCGCTGGCGTCGCTGCCGGCGGATTTCGGCGGGTTCACGCTGACACCCGCGTTGAAAACCCGCATCGGGTTTCTGGCAGGCGAAGCTGACCGCTGGCGGAACGTGGGCGATTTGCCGTTGAAACATGTCAATGGACCAGACCATTACATCGATCTGGAGCAATTGAAACTTTACGGGCTGACGCCGGGGACGCTGCCGTTGATGCGTTACGATTTCGTGGCGGACATCGTGCGGGAGCGGACGGCGCACCCGGAGAAATTCCCGCCCATTGATCCGGACAAGGACGCCGACCACACGCGCGAGTTGAGTGGATTTCTGCCGTGGTCCATCACGGAAAACTACGAAAAGCTGAAGTCCTGTTTCAGTTATCTGAAAACTTTTCAGAAATACGGCGGCACGCCGGAGGAGATCGCCAATGCGCAAGCCAATGTCGTCTATGTCATGGGGGTGATGGGGCATTTTGTTGGCGATGGGGCGCAACCGCTCCATACGACGATGCATTTCAACGGCTGGGTGGGCGACAATCCGCATGGTTACACGACCAGCCTGAAATTTCACGCCTGGATTGACGGCGGCTACTTTCGCCAGACCGGCGGAATAAACGTGGAAAAGCTGGCGGGGAGAATTCATCCCGCGGAACGAATACAAAATGCGGGCCAGCCGGATGGTATGTTCCGCGATGTGGTGGCGTATCTCGTTGAACAGAACAAACTCGTCGGGCCGCTTTATGAACTGGACAAGGAAGGCAAGCTGACCGGCGAAGGTGACAAGGGGCTGGAAGGGCGGGATCTCCTCGAGGGCCAGCTGGTCAAGGCCGGTCAGATGCTGGGCGATATTTGGTACACCGCATGGCTTGAGGCGCCGGATGACCAATATCTGCAAAGGCAGTTACAGGGGCGCAATGCGGCCCCGTCGGAAACGGAGAAGAAACCCTGAGCTTTGACCCAGCCTGCTCGCCGATACCTTTGGCTGTAATGCGCCGGCTTGCCGGGCCGTCGTTCGGAACACGTGTGAACGGTTGTGGATCGTAGCCCGTGTTCGTTCCACTTCGACGCGGCAGCTCCAAAGCTTTGAGAGATGGTGGGCCCGCTCGGATTTGAACCGAGGACCAAGCGATTATGAGTCGCCTGCTCTAACCGCTGAGCTACGGGCCCATGGAACCGTCCTCAACAGATAACCGAAGTCTGAGGATTTGACAATTTGAGATGCTGGCCGCCTGAACCAATCAACCGGATAAAGTTGGTCTTGCACTGAACGGCTCCAAACGCCGCTGGGGCTGCTTCAACCGCTGCTGTTGCGACAGGCCGCCGCGAGACAAATTTATACTGCCAACCTCATTCCAAATCCAGGTCTTCAATTTCCAGAAAGCCGTGCAGTTGGCGGATGCGCGTGGGGTGGCGCATCTTGCGGAGCGCCTTGGCCTCGATCTGCCGGATGCGCTCACGCGTAACCCGGAATTGCTGCCCGACTTCCTCGAGCGTGCGCGCGCAACCGTCACCCAGGCCGAAACGCAATTCCAACACCTTCCGCTCGCGCTCGGTGAGGCTGCAAAGGACGTCGCCGAGCTTGTCCTTGAGCAGGCTGAAACTGGTGATATCGAGGGGATTGTCGGCGGCCTTGTCTTCAATGAAATCACCGAAGTTGGCGTCGTCAGTGTCGCCCACCGGTGATTGCAGCGAAATCGGCTGTTGGGCCATTTTCAAAACGGCACGCACACGGTCCACGGGGATCTGGATTTCGTCGGCGATTTCCTCCGGCGTCGGTTCGCGGCCAAAATCCTGCAACAGGCGCTTTTGCGTGCGCATGAGCTTGTTGATGATTTCGATCATGTGCACCGGAATGCGAATCGTCCGGGCCTGGTCGGCGATGCTGCGGGTGATGGCCTGCCGGATCCACCAGGTGGCGTAGGTGGAGAACTTGTAGCCGCGGCGGTATTCAAATTTTTCCACGGCTTTCATCAGGCCCATGTTGCCCTCCTGAATCAAATCGAGGAACGACAATCCGCGGTTGGTATACTTTTTGGCAATGGAAATGACGAGGCGGAGGTTGGCTTCAACCATTTCGGTCTTGGCCTGAAGGGCCTGGGTGGCAAATTCCCGCAGGCGGTCGAAGGTGTGGAGATAATCCGCATGGGGCATCCGGACAAATTCCTCGAGCGCCTTGATTTTTTGCCGCTCGGCTTCCACCAGGTGCCGCTGGGCGCTGGATTCGCGTTGCGCCTCGGCGTCGGCCAGCGCGCGCAGACTGTACTGCAATTTGTCGAGGATGTTTTCGGCGACGAGCGCCATTTCCTCAATCACCTTGTGTTTGCAGCAAAATTTGGGGAACGCCCGCTGCAGTTTTTGATCCAGCTTTTTGAACGCCGCCAGCGCGCGGGTTGATTTGACTTTGTTATGCGCGTCCCGCCACGCGGTGTATTTCTCATCCACCTCCCGGTCGATTTCGCGGACCTGGTCCGCCAGCCGGTGGAGGGTCCGCAAATGCCCGCTGCGATTGTCCACTTTCTTGTCCAGAATCACGCGGTCGAACCGTTCCCGGGGAGGTTCAACGAGCAGTTTTTCCACCAGCGCGATGTGTTCCTTGCCGGCGAATCCGAGGCTGTAAATGATCTTGCGGACCTCATTTTCGGCGGCTTCGATGCGTTTGGAAATCTCCACCTCCTGTTCGCGCGTCAGCAGGGCCACCTGGCCCATTTGCTTGAGATACATCCGAACCGGGTCGTCGAGGATGTCCAGCCGGGTGGTGTCTTCCTCCTCGGCTTCGGGGGTCTTGACGCGGTCCACCTCCGCCTGATCCACGATCTCAATTTCCAGGCTGCGAAGTTTGGTGAATATCAGGTCCAGTTTCTCCGGTTCGATCGCACTTTCCGGCAGCGCCTCGCTGATGTCGTTGTACGTCAGATGTCCCTGTTCCTGGGCCAGGCGGACCAGCTCCCTGATTTTTTCGGCAAGCTCCGTCGCGGAATCCGTTGGCGGCAGACCGTTGAGCGGCGGAGCGGCGTCGGCAGGCGAAATCTTGTCTGCGGACGTTGTGCCGTTGTGCCTTGCTGGTTTTGAGACCGGGTCCGCTTCGGGTTTGCGAGCCTTCGATTTTGACATACAAATTCAGTCCTTCCGGCTCAACACCGAAAGTGCGCGGGAATATGGAAAGTACGTTTCCGCTCGTCAAGCGGGTAAATGTTTTTTTTACGACCGCGATGGCAGCCGGGCGACGGCATAAATTTCATACTTCGGGCGCGATGTAAACTTCGCTTTTTTCCAGATGTTTCAGGATCATTTGCACCGTGCGGTCAATCGCGCCAAGATTTTCACGCACCACCCGTTGTGCGTTGCGTCCCAACTCCAGGCGCCGGTTTTCGTCCGCCAGCAGTTCGGCGATGGCGTTTTCCAATCCTTCCGCGTCGCGCACCTGAAGCGCGCCGTTCTGCGTGACAAAACTCCGTGTGATGTCGGCAAAGTTTTGCATGTTGGGTCCCAAAACCATTGCCTTGCCGAGCGCGCCCGGTTCAATTGGATTTTGCCCTCCCATGGCTGTGATGCTTTTGCCGACAAACACTACTGTCGCACACGGATAGAAGAATCGCAACTCGCCGGTGGTGTTGACGAGCAGACAATCCACCTCGCCTTCACGAAACTGGGTATTCGTATAAATCTCGTTACGGTAGGCGAATTTGACGCCGCGTTCCTGCAATTGCTGGCCAATTTCCCGCGCCCGCTCGAAATGGCGCGGGACCAGCACCAGAAACAGCCTGGGAAACCGCGCCCGCAGCCGTCGGGCCATCTCCGCCAGCAGCAACTCCTCGCCGGCGTGGGTGCTGCCGCCGATCAAAATCGGCGCGTCCGGCGGCACGCCCAGCTGCCGCAGCATCCCCGGCACATCGAGCGTGCGGCGTTCATCCAGTCTGGCCGCGTCGAATTTCAGGTTGCCGACGATGCGGATGGCCTCCGGCCGGCAGCCGACATCCCGCAGGCGGGCGGCATCGGTTTCGTTTTGCGCCCCGACGCCGGCGAACGACGCGAATAGCGGCCGGAACAGACGGCTGAATCGTTTGTACCCCCGATAGGAGCGGTCGGATAGCCGTGCGTTGGCCAGAAAGAGCGGGATGCCGAGGTCGCGGGCGCGCCAGATGAAATTGGGCCAGATCTCCGCTTCGACAAGCACAATGGCCTGCGGATTGATGACTGCCAGCGCCCGGCTGACGCATTTGCGCCGGTCAACCGGGTAGTAGATTTTGCTGATGTGGGTGGGCAGCCGGCTGCGCAATTCGCCCATGCCGGTGGTCGTGGTGGTGGACACGACGATTTTGATGTTGGGCACGAGGGGTTCAAGCGTGCGGATGAGCTGGGTGCACAAATTGACTTCGCCGACACTGACGGCATGGATCCAGACGACATGGCGGTTGGTGAGGGCCTGTTTGAGGCCGCCGTGGTAGTGCCCGAATCGTTCGCTAAAACCGGCCCGCCAGTTGCCCCGCCGCCGCAGCCGCCAAAAATAATACGGCGACGACAGCACAAAGCCGATGTTGAATAGAATATTATAAAGTGTGCGCACGCAAATTCCCGAAGCCCGGCGGCTTCAATCTTCCGTAATCCATCGCCCGATGCGGAGAGAATGTTTCAAACCGGTGACTTTTTCAATGGCTAAAGAAAATCAACCGGGCCACGAGCCGTGCAGCCGTGCCGGCAGCGGGAAGGACAAGGTCAAGGTGAAGACAAAATCGGGAATCGTTGAAGTGCGGACTTTTGACCGGTCGTCGACGACCTTGAACGCGGGGTGGTATTGCCAGCGACAAGTACTTGTGATTTGCGGCGCATGCTTTAATTTGGCGGTGAATTCATGCAAAATGGTGTGAACCCCGCGGAGGCCGGTCAGCCCGCCACATTCCCTGAATCACAGGAACGCAGAATCATTTTCCTGCTGTGCTGCCTCGCTGCGGTTCATGTGTTCGTTTTTTCGGCGGCCGTTCCCTTTTTCAGCAATGTGGATGAACAAATTCATTTCGATTTGGCGGTAAAATATTCACAGGGGCATCTGCCCCGGAAACTGGAGACGCTTTCAGCCGAAACGGTGTTCTATCCCGTCGTTTTCGGCTCGCACGAGTTCCTCTGGCCGTCCAATGATTTTCCAACCGAAAAATTCCCACCGCCCTGGACGCAGCCGGCTGAGAAAGCCGCTGCCGGCCTGCTGGCCACGGAAGCCGAATGGAAGGAAATAAAGAACTACGAGGCTTCGCAGCCGCCCCTGTATTACTGTCTGGCGGGGGCGTGGTGGCGTCTGGGAAAGATGTGTGGATTTCACGATGGTCACCTGCTCTATTGGCTTCGATTCCTGAACATGCTGATTGTTGCCGCCCTCGTGTGGATGGGGTTTGCCGCCGCGCGCCTGGTTTTTCCTGAAAGCCGCTTTTTACGGCTCGGGGTTCCGGCGCTTCTGGCGTTCTTTCCGCAAAGTGCCTTTTATTCCATTCAAAACGACGTGCTGTCGCCGCTTTGTTTTGGCGCAGCCTTCATCGGTCTGGTACGATGGTGGCAGGCGGAAATTCCCGGCGCCCGTCTCGGAGCCGCAGCCGGGCTGGCGCTTGCCGCTACCTTCCTGACCAAAATCAGCAACCTGCCATTGCTGGCCGTGTCCGGCCTCGTCGTCTTGTTTAAGATTCAACAATTGGCGAAAGCGGGAAAATTGCGCGCCGCCGGGCCGGCACTGGCGGCACTGGCTTTGTGTGCGGGCCTGCCGATGATCGCCTGGCTGGCGTGGTGCAAACTGAACTTTGGTGATTTCACCGGCACGGCGGCCAAAATCCAGGTTCTTGGATGGACACATAAGCCGTTCGCCGAATGGTGGCATCATCCGATATTCACGCTGCACGGTTTTTGGACTTTCGTGTCAACCCTCCTGGCGACGTTCTGGCAGGGGGAGTTCCTCTGGCATCGCCGGCCGCTCGCATTGCCGGCGGTGGATATGGCTTATGCCATTTCATCAGTCCTCTTCGTCAGCGTGGCTGTCATCGCCATGCTGTCCCGTTCCACGGCTCCGGCCGCACGGCAGCGACAGGCGCTTTGGTTCTGCTTTGGAAGTTTCGTTGCGGCAATGTTGTTTCTTGGGTTTCTGTCCATCCTGTATGATTTCCACGACTGCTTTTATCCGTCACGCGCACATCCTTATTTCACGTCCGGCCGGTTGATGCTGGGCACGCTGATTCCGTTTTTGCTGCTCTACCTTTACGGACTCGACCGTTTGCTGGGCCGGGTGAAAAATGGCTGGATCCGTCCGCTGGTTCTGATCGGAATGATTTCGTTCATGTTGATTTCGGAAACCATCATTGATGCCAGGCTCTTCCCGAACGCCTACAACTGGTTTCACATGTGACGCCGCGAGGCGCCAGAAGTTGACCCGGCTGGGGCAGCATTTTCGAGTTGCCGTCCCGACGGCGAACTCCAACCCAGGCTGGCCGAAGCTTCAACGTTTATTTTCCGGCCGGCGAGCCTAATTTGCTTGTTCCCTGGCGGCTGATTTGTTCCATTGCTGCCCATGACGCAACCGCCCGACGCGCCGCCATCCGCCCGCCCCCGATTTTTCCAACGACAGTGGACCTGGTGGTTCATGGTGTTGGTGCTGGTGCTGGTTGCCGCCGTGCGGCTTCGTTTGTTGAATCTTCCTCTGGAACGCGACGAGGGTGAATATGCCTATTCCGGGCAGCTCCTGTTGCAGGGCATCCCGCCCTATCAGCTGGCCTATAACATGAAGTTTCCCGGCACCTATGCGGCGTATGCGGTCATCCTCGCGCTTTTTGGCCAGACTCCGGCAGGCATCCATTTCGGTGTATTATGCCTGACCACCCTGACCGCGTGGATGCTTTTCTGGCTGGGGAGGCAAATGCTGGATTGGATGACGGGCATGGTCGCCGCCACGTTTTACGCGGTGATGGCGGCCAGCCCTTCCATGCTGGGACTGGCCGGGCACGCCACGCATTTCGCCGCCTTTTTTGCCACGGCCGGTTTGTGTGCGATGTGGAAAGCGCGGCAACAGGGCAAATGGACCATGATTGCGGCTTCCGGATTTCTTTTTGGCCTGGCCATTTTGATGAAGCAACACGGCGCGGTTATTGCCTTATGGGCGGCCATTTTTTTCACCGCGACGAATCTTAGCAAATCAGAATGTTTGTTCGGCAAACGCCTGGGCGCTGTCACGGTTTTCGGAACCGCCATGATCCTGCCATTTGCCCTGTGTTGCCTGATCCTCTGGCACGCGGGAGTTTTTGAAAAATTCTGGTTTTGGACGGTGGAATATGCGCGGGAATATGCCTCGGTCGTGCCCCTCTCGGCATCCCCACGATTTCTCTGGCAGGGCTCCCGTCATGCGCTGGTCCAAGGATTCCTGCTGCTGCCGTTTGCCGCCGCGGGCGGCCTGCTGCTTTGGTTTGATGACCGGCTGTCCAAGTCGCGGCTCCTGGTTTTCAGTTTTGCCCTCGCCTCGGTGCTGAGCGTCTTTCCGGATTTTTATTTTCGGAAACATTATTTCCTGCTGATGCTGCCGGGACTGGCCTTGTTGGCCGGGATTGCGGTCAGCAGCCTGTGCCGGTGGGGGGGGCAAAAACCCTCCGGCGTCAAATTTAAAAACTGGCCGGTTTGGGTTTATGCGTTGACGGTGGCGATCACCGTGCTGAGCTGCGCCGGCATCTGGTTTGTGCAAGACGTTAAAACAGAGGTCTCCCGCACTACTTATGGCGCCGATCCATTTCCCGAAGCGCAACTGGTCGCCTCCTATATCCGTGCCAATTCCCTGCCGTCCGTGCCCATCGCCGTGCTCGGGTCGGAGCCGGAATTATATTTTCTTTCCCGCCGGCATTCGGTGACCGGTTATATCTACACCTATGGAATGATGGAACCCCAACCGTTTGCCCGGCGCATGCAGGACGAGATGATTCATGACATCGAAGCCAGCAAGCCGGAGTTCATTATTTTTGTGGACGACCGGATGTCGTGGTGGTTTTACCCCGATTCGGACCTGGCCATTTTCCACTGGTGGGATGTTTACAAGACCAACTACACGTTCGTCGCGATTGCCGACGTGCTTTCCCCCACCAATACGGTTTATGCCTGGGGGGCGGATATGGTAAAACGTTATGGCGGGGCTCGCGGCAGTGCACTGGAAGTCTTCCAGCGCGCAACGAATTCGCCCGCCTCAGGCTCGAATTCCAGCCCGGCCCAATAATTTTGACCCTCATGACTGCACCTGTTCCCAACGCGGTTTTGCGCAAGGCGTGCTGGTTCGTGGCCCTGGCGCTCACCGCGGCTTCAGTGTTTTTGCATTTTTTTTCCTTCACCGTGGCAGGCGGCTTGTGGCGTGACGAAATTGCCATCGCCAATATCGCCACGTTGCCTTCCTGGGGGGAGACTTTCAGGGCGTTGCCACATGACCATTGTCCGATTGTTTTCCCTGCGCTGGTGCGGATTTGGACGGCGCTCGGGTTGGCGCAAACCGACACCGGCCTGCGGATTTTGGGACTGGGTATAGGCTTGTTTTTGATGGCTTCATTTTGGGGGGCCAGCCGGATGATGAGCCGGGAGCCGCCGCTCCTTTTCCTGTCGCTGGTTGCGGTGAACCCCACCATCATAAGGTATGGCGATTCGATTCGCGCTTACGCGTTGGGCATCGCCCTGATCGTGTTGACGATGGGCTTGGTCTGGCGCTTTATTGAGGCGCCCAATGTTCGTCGCGGATGTGTCGCCGGGATCGGGGCCGTGCTGAGCGTGCAGACGCTTTATCAAAATGCGTTTTTTCTGCTGGCCATTTGTGTCGCCGGTGCGGTGGTGTGTCTCCGTCAGCGCCAGCAATATAAATCCTTGGGCGTTTTGGCGGTTGGTTTTGTTGCGGCGCTTTCCCTGCTGCCTTATGTGCAGCCTGTGCTCCAGGCGCAAAGTTGGTGGGTGTTGAACAAAACCGGCACCAATTTGAACATCGCCTGGCGTCATCTCTCCCAGATTACCGGCATTTTATTTATCAGCGTGTGGCTGCTCGTAATTCTCTTCGCTGCGGCGTTTGGCATCGCCCAGGCGTTTTTGAGGACGCGACCCAAGGAGAAACCTGGCCCGTCGGATCTGGCATTGTTTGGCGGCATGGCCTTGGTGCTCGGCCTGGCAGGATTTTGGGGGTTTCTCAAACTGACCGGGTTGCCCACCCAGATCTGGTATTACATTCCGGGATTGTGTTTCGCGATGGTGTGTTGCGACGCCGTTGTGGCGCGAGTAAATCGGGTCACAGATTATGCGGTGCTGGCCATAGCTGTTACTGCGCTGGTGGTTTCTTCCTCAGCGTATGCTGCCTTGCGGTGGCGGCAGACCAATGGCGACTTGGTGGCCGCCCAAGTTGCGAGGAATGCCGATGCCAACGATCTGGTGGTCGTCCACCCATGGTATTTCGGTTTGACCTACGGGTATTATTACCGGGGAGCTGTAAAATGGACGACGCTGCCTCCGATCCAAGATTATCGATTTCATCGTTATGACTTGATCAAGGAAAAACTGGCAACGACCAACGCCATCGCTCCCGTGTTGGCTGAGGCGGAGGCTGTTCTCCGCTCCGGACATCGCATCTGGATTGTGGGCGAAATTTCAGCGCCGCCGCCCGGCGCGCCGGTTCCCCGCGATCCGCCGGTTGCCCCGCATGGACCTCTGGGTTGGTCGGATCATCCTTACACCGAAGCCTGGGGCAATGAATTCGGCTATTTCCTCGTCCAGCACATCACCAATGCCACTTTGGTCGTGAATCCTGTCACCAATGCCATCCCCATCAATCCCATGGAACGAATGACGCTGGTGGTGGCGAGCGGCTGGCGGGTTTCGGGCCTGACAAACACTCCGGCGGCGGTCAACCCGCCGTAGAAGCTGCATGGACAAAGCCAACAGTAATTCCAGGTTGAACTGGCTGTTCTTTGCGGTGCTCGTCGCCGGTGTCGCAGCGAGGTTGCTGGTGGCAACCCGCGGCCACGATTACGACATGGATTCCTGGCAGATCATGGCGGACATTGCCGATCGCGGAGATAATGTTTATGCCAGCACAGATCGCTACAATTTTGCCCCCGGTTGGTTCCATATCCTGCACGCCTTGAACGTGCTGGCGGGCCACAACCCGACGGTCTTTCGTTATGCAGTGGCTGGTTTTCTCAGCCTGGGGGATGTGGGGATCTTCTTCATTTTGTGGCGCCGGTTTGGAAAGCTGGCGGCCGGCTGGTTTTTTCTGAATCCCATCTCGGTCATCATCACCGGCTACCAGTGCAATTTTGACAATCTGGCAATTCTATTGGGCTTGCTGGCGGTATTGCTGATGGGGGATGAATTTGAACGGCCCATCACCCGGCAAAAGCTTTTGGGATTGTTTGTTCTGGGACTGTCGTTGGTGATCAAGCACGTTTTTTTTGCCTTCCCCTTCTGGCTGGCGGTCAAGCAAAAGGGGATGCCGCAAAAGCTGGTGGTGATTTTTGTCCCCATTTTCGTATTCGCCCTGAGTTTCGTTCCCTACTGGCATGCTGGCAGCCAGGGAATCATCCAAAATGTGTTCCTGTACCGTTCCTTCACCACCGAATTCTTTTACGGGATGTTCGTGCCGCACTTCTTGCAGTTTATGTTTAGCAGCCAGATGATGTGGTTTTTCCTGCTGGTGATTTTCGCCTTTATTTACCGGCAAAAGAACATTGTTGAGTTCCTGTTGCTGTACACCTGCGTGCTGGTGTCCGCATCGCCGGCGAATATCAATGAATACCTGGCCATCCCCGGCGCCTTCGTGGCCACGCACTTGAATCCGTTCACCATCCTGTACACGGCCATCGGCACTTTGCATCTGCTCGTCGATGTCAACGGCCTGCATTTGACCGGCTTGTCGCGGACAATCTGCATCGATATTGCCATCTACCTGCTATGCCTCGCACTGGTCTGGGTCACCTGGCGCCAGCAGATCACGGCCGGGCTTAAACGATTGCTGGAATGGTGTGTCTCGGAAATGAAAAATCAGTTGGATCTGAAATGACCAAGCCAGGCCCGTTTTCCTTCATTCCGCCGGGCGCGACTTGACGAAGCCGCGTTTCACGGCAATCTTCCATTTGCTTGGCGCAAAACGCGGCAGCGTCGGCGGCAGGCAGTTTGTTCGCTGACATTTCGAAAGCCACCGCCGTGCAATCCTTCGTGCGGCGCGTGGCGAATGGCGGAGTGTTGTCTGGCGCCGGGATTTGTGCATCCGCCCGGCCGTTTCTCGCCGTTTTGCTCCGGCGGATTTTCCCCGCGCGTCCGGTTGTCGTCGTCACCGACAACCTCAAGACCCAGGAGGGTTTTCAGCAGGACTTGGAGACCTGGCTCGCGTTTGGCCGGTCGCCGGTCGCGGAAAAACCCGTGGCAGCGGGACCGGACTCCCGTCCGTTTTTCTATCCCGCCTGGGACAGTCTGCCACACGAAGGAGGGCTCCCGCATGCGGACACCATCAGCGACCGGCTTGAAACGCTCGTCCAGTTGTCCGGGCTCCCGGTGCTTAACTCCACATTGAGCCAAACCGGAACGAGGACGGCTCCTCCCTCAACCCTGGTCGTTACCAGTGTCACCGCGCTTTTGCAAAAGACCTTTCCCCCGGCCCGGTTGCACGAGTGCACCCGCGCACTGGCCCGCGGCCATAAGATCGAACCTCTCGATTTGGTTGGATGGCTTGAGGAACAGGGCTACGAACCGGAGGCCCAGGTCACGCAGAAGGCTGAAATCGCCTTGCGCGGCGGCATACTCGACGTCTGGCCGCTGGCCAGCCCGTGGCCCGTGCGACTGGAATTTTTCGGCGATGAACTGGAATCACTGCGGCACTTCGATCCGCTCACGCAGATTTCACGCGAGGAAATCATTTCGGTCATCCTGCCGCCCGCCGGTGAACTGGGAGTCCTCAAGGCTGAAATTCAGAAAGCCAAATCGGGCGTTCCGAGTCAGACCGGTTTGGCGACCCTGCTTGACTATCTGCCGCGTGACGCGATTTTTCTCCTTTGCGAACCGGAACTCCTCGCCGCCCGGGCTGATGAATATGCCGGACAAGTCCCCGAAGGCGACCCGTTTTTTGTATCCTGGCAGCGGTTTCTAGCCGACCTCGATGAGGGTGGTGTGACCCGGGTTGAACTGGATGAAACCGGCCCGGAATTGTTTGCGAGTCTGGAAGCATTCCGGCCTTTGACCGACCACCGGCCCGATCCGCAAATTGCCGATCTGCAGCGGCGTGAATTTTTTACGCAGATCCATCGCTGGCTGCGCCAGGACCATGCCGTCCATGTGTTCTGCAACAATGACGGCGAGCGGCAGCGGTTTGAAGAAATCTGGAAGGAATTTGGCCTGGGTCGGGAACTTGAATCCGTTCCGCCCTCGACCCTCGACCCTCGACCCTCGACCCATATTGGCACACTCGCCCGCGGATTTGTTTGCGGGGAGGGCAGGCTGGTTGTCGTCACCGACGCCGAGATTTTCGGGCGCTATAAAATCCAACGTCCGCGCCGGTTGAAGTCCCCGCACGCACCGGCCACGCGTTCGGCGCTTGATATTGACTTCACCGAACTGGAGGAAGGCGACTTTGTGGTTCATTTGCAATACGGGATCGGGAAGTTCCTGGGTTTGAAAAACCTGCCGGCGGGCAGCAGCCGTCATCCCTCAACCCTCAATTTTCAACTCTCCACCGGCACGGAGTGCCTCGTCATCGAATACGCGCCCGCGAATTCCGGCGATGAACCGCCTAAACTCTACGTGCCCGTCACCGAGGCGCACCTGGTCAGCAAATACGTCGGGGTGGGCAAGGCGCATCCGGCCTTGAACACGCTCGGCGGCACGCGCTGGCAAAAAGCCAAGGAACAGGCCGAACGCGCCGTGCGCGACATCGCCGCTGAAATGCTGCAAATCCAGGCGGTGCGCGAATCGCAACCCGGCCACGCGTTTGCACCGGACGTGCCGTGGCAGCGTGAATTCGAGGGCGCCTTCATTTTCGAGGAAACGCCGGACCAGCTTCGCGCCATCGGCGAAACGAAGTCCGACATGGAGCGTCCCAAGCCGATGGACCGTTTGATTTGCGGCGACGTCGGTTTCGGCAAAACAGAAGTGGCGATCCGCGCCGCATTCAAGGCCGTGATGGGGGGCAAACAGGTTGCCGTGCTGGTGCCCACGACGGTTCTGGCGCAGCAGCATTTCAACACCTTCCGCGAGCGGATGGCGGATTATCCGGTCCGCCTCGAACTGCTCTCGCGTTTTCGCACGCGGCGGCAGCAGGAACGCGTGGTGAAGGATCTGGCCGGCGGCGTGGTGGACATCGTCATCGGCACGCACCGTTTGATCCAAAGCGACATTGCGTTCAAGGAACTCGGGCTGGTGGTGATTGACGAGGAGCAGCGGTTCGGGGTGTTGCACAAGGAAAAGTTCAAACGGTTGCGCACGCTCGTGGACGTGCTCACACTCAGCGCCACGCCGATTCCACGCACGCTTTATCTCGCCCTGACCGGGGCGCGCGACATGAGCACCATCCAGACGCCCCCGCACGACCGTCTGCCGGTCGAAACCATCGCCGTACAATACGACGAACGCGTGATTCGCGAGGCCATCCAGCGAGAGTTAAACCGCGGCGGGCAGGTCTTCTTTTTGCACAATCGCGTGATGACGATTGAAACGATGCGGTCGAAATTGCAGACCCTGGTGCCGAAGGCGCGCGTGGTGGTCGGCCACGGCCAGATGGACGCGGATGAATTGGAGGAAGTCATGACGAAGTTTGTCAACGGGGAGGCGGACGTGCTGCTTTCCACGACCATCATCGAAAGCGGGCTCGATATCCCGAATGCGAACACCATCATCATTGATCGCGCTGATCGCTTCGGTCTCAGCGACCTTTACCAGTTGCGCGGGCGCGTCGGGCGTTACAAACACCAGGCCTATGCCTATCTCCTGCTGCCGCGCCACGCGAGCCTGCTCACCGATGTGCGCAAACGCATCAGCGCCATCAAACAATACTCCACGCTCGGCAGTGGTTTTAAGATTGCCATGCGCGACCTCGAAATCCGTGGGGCGGGCAACCTGCTGGGAGCCGAACAAAGCGGCCACATCACCGCTGTCGGTTTCGAGCTATACTGCCAGTTGCTCAAGCAAAGCGTCTCATCGCTCAAGGGGGAAAAAGTCAAACCACGCGTCGAAGTCACCCTGCGATTGGATTTCCTCGATTCGGAAGACGTGAAATCCGAAGCGGGTTCCGTGAATTACGCATCCCTACCTCACAATTATGTCACCGAACCGCAGCATCGCATCGAAATCTACCGCAAGCTTGCGCAGGCGATGGACAAGGTGGCGCTCGAAAGCCTGACCCGTGAACTGCGCGACCGGTTTGGTCCGCTGCCACCCTCGGTGGAATTGCTCCTGCAAGCCGCCGAACTCAAGATTCTGGCGGGCGAAAAGTCCGTGACGATGATCGAGGTGAATGACGACAAGCTGATGCTCACCCGTCATGGTGATTTCATCACGCTCGGCGGAAAATTTCCGCGGCTCACAAAAAAGGATGCCAAGGCACGTCTGAGGGAAATCAAGAGACTCCTCCTGGCGCTTTGAAATTCGGCATCATGCTTCACACCGAGGGCGGCAAGATATTTGGTTTGAGGTTCGAGGGTGGCGCTGGCAGCGCGCGGATCCCGGTTGCTGGGGCGGGCTTGCGGCGTGTAAAAAAGGGGAATCCCCGGCAGAATGGACCAGGGCGGCAACAATGCCGCTGAATAATTTGTACAGGAGATGGTGTTATGATTGGGAGTATTTCTACAGAGAACTCGACAGCACTCCTGCGAATTCGTTAACTGACGCGTGACCGTACATCCGGCCAATCTCAAAACATCGTCTCCGGCGCGACCGTTGAAGCCGGGGGCGGAAGTTGCCGTGGCGTTGGCGGGTACGGCATTTGCGGCGGTCTTGGTGGTGGTGACGGCGATGTACGCGGGACCGCTGTGGCGTGATGAGGTCAACACCATCAACGTGGCGCAGATGCCATCGCTGAGGGAGTTCTGGGCCAACATGGCCTTCGAGTCGTTTCCGCCTCTCTGGCCGCTGCTGCTCCGCCTGTGCGGCGATGTCGGCATCATTGGGGGCAGTGACGCAGGCATCCGTGTGATTGGTCTGTACGTGGGTTTGCTCTTTCTCGCCTCGCTGTGGGCCTGCTCCCGGTGGACCGGGGGTCGCGCCCCGATCCTGAGCGTTGGGCTGCTGGGCAGTCTGCCGGCATTTGTGTTCATCGTGGGAGCAAACCGCGCGTATGGACTGGCAAGTTGTTTGCTGGTGCTGACGTTTGGAATGATCTGGCGCGTGGTGGAGGTTCCTTCCAAAGGGCGCATTTTTTTGGCGGGAGTCACCTGCCTGCTTTTCGCCCATTGCGTTTACTATGACGTGGTGTTTCTCTGCGCGATGCTGGCTGGCGCAGCCGCGGTGCTGATTCGACGTCGGAAGTGGAAGACGCTCGGGGCACTGGCGGGAATCGGGGCCGTGGCCGGGGCATCCACGGCAATCTACCTGCCCATCATCCACCGGGGTTCGGTTTACGCGCCGATGTCCCAGATGCCATCCTTCGATGGCTCGACTTTGTGGTATAAACTCGGCAGCGCGCTGACCGCCCGGAGCAGCGCTCATTTTCCGCGATTCGACGGTTCGGAGATCTGGTGCTGGGTTCTGCTGGTTTGGATCGGGTGTGTTGTGGCGTTGATGATGCAGCGGAGACGCGAGCCTCAGACGGAGAGAGGGGAGGCCACGCAGGAAGTCCGGAGCCGTGCTGATCTGGCGCTGTTCTGTGTGGTGAGCATGCTGTTAGGAATTGTGGGCTACACGGCATTTCTGCTGAAATTGCACTTTATCACGCAGTCGTGGTATTACGTTGAAATGCTTTGTCTTTGCGCCATTTCGCTGGATGGACTGTTGGGTGCAAACCGGCCTCAGTTGCGTCCGTGGGGACTGCTGCGCATCGGATTCATGGTGGTGATGATGACATGGAATGCAAGGTCAGCGTGGGAGGAGGCGCATACCCGACGGAGCAATATTGATCTGGTGGCGGCCGTACTGAGCCAAAAGGCCTCAGAGGGGGATCTCATCGTGGTACAAAGCGCATGGGAGGGGATCACGTTCGATCGGTATTATCACGGCAAGGCTCAATGGGTGACGTTGCCTCCGATTGACTCACACAAGGTGCATCGCAACGATCTGGTAATGGAAAAGATGCAGCAGGCGGATCCGATGGCACCCGTGTTGCGTGAGATTACCGACACCTTGCGCAAGGGTAACAGCGTCTGGATAGCAAGACATGTCATTGCCGCGGATCCAAAATACGTGCCGCCGCCGCCACCCCCGCCGCCAGCTTTGCCGACCAAGTGGTGGATGGAGCCGTATCTGGCTTACTGGAGTGCGCAGGTTACCGTAAGTCTGCTGGATCAAGCCCGGCAAGAACGGGTCTTGGAAATACCTGTGAGCGGACCGGTGAGCCATTTGGAGCACTTCTCATTGGTGCAATTCTCGGGCTATAGGGTCCATGGCGACTGACCTGCCTCCTGCTTGCCGGAATTTAATCGAAGCACCGCAGGATCAGGTGGGTATAAGGTATGCGAAGCAGGTCGTGCCGGAGATGGGGCTCGACTTTCGAGAAACGAGCGGAAGCCAGCTGCAGGTACTCCTCGCGAGAGCGGACAAATTTTCCGCGGTCTTTTGTCAGCAACCAATGTGCTATTCGTGACTGTTGGGGTACATAGCATCCATCATAAGTGACCAGTCGTCCGGTGGGGCGCAGAGCCAGACGGGCCAGATCAAATAACCTGTCGGCTTGCACATCGTCCAAATGGTGAATCACGCCTATGGCCAAAACCAGATCAAAAGTACCTTGCTCTGCCTCAATTGTAGCCAGACCCACATCATTGCAGTAAAAACGCCCTCTGGCTCCAAAACGCTTCCTTGCCGAAGCAATATATTCGGGGCTAATATCGAGTCCGGTGTAGTTGACGGCCGGGAGATGATTCAAAACATCGGCCGGCCCACATCCAATGTCGAGAATTTTGTCTCCGGGAGCCGGTTTCACGTATTCGGCCAGATAGATTTGCCAGGCAGAACTCCCACCCACCAGCGAGCTGAAAAGACGGTAACCAGCCGGGAGGCTCAGGAACGATGAAAGCCCTTCCATGATTTTCATAACTGGAATTGCCGGACGGCTGCCACCACCTGGTCCTGCTCGCCCTGACTGAGACTGTTGTAAAAGGGCAACCGGATCAACCGGTCGCCCGTCTGTTCGCTCACGGGACAAGCCGCTTGGTCACCGCCCATGCGCTGGCCCATCGGGGAAAGGTGGAGCGGCACATAATGAAATACGCTGAGAATGCCGCGCGACTTTAGGAATGAAATGAGGGCCTGGCGCTTTTCCAATGACGGCATGATCAGGTAATACATGTGGTGGGATTGCTCGCAGTGAGCTGGCACCACGGGGCACCCAATCCCGCGTGCCTGCGCCCAATCGCGCAGGTGCTGGTCGTAATATTCCCAGATGCGCCGCCGCCGCGCCTGGATGGTTTGCCATACTTCCAACTGGGCGTAGAGGAAGGCTGCCAGGACGTCGCTCATCACATAACTGGAACCAATGTCCACCCAGGAATATTTGTCCACCTGTCCCCGAAAGAACCGGCTGCGATTCGTCCCCTTTTCACGAATGATCTCGGCCCGTTCCATCAAACGCGCATCGTTGATGAGCAACGCGCCGCCCTCGCCGCAGGTGATGTTCTTGGTTTCATGAAAACTCTGGGTCGCCAGACAGCCGAAGGTGCCCAGCCAGCGCCCCCGGAACTTGCCGAAAAGTCCGTGCGCATTGTCCTCCACCACCGGCAAACCGCGTCGGGCGGCAATCCCGCCAATCACCTCCATCTCACAACCCACCCCGGCATAATGCACCACCACCACGGCCTTGGTCCGGGAAGAGATGAGACCTTCCAGTTGCTTCTCGTCCAGATTCAACGTGTCGGGCCGGATGTCGGAAAACACAACCCGGGCTCCCCGCAACGCAAAGGCATTCGCCGTGGACACGAAGGTAAAGGCGGGAACAATCACCTCGTCGCCCGGCTGGATATCCAGGAGCAGGGCGCACATCTCAAGGGCGTGAGTGCATGAGGTGGTGACCATCGCCTTCCGCACACCCAGAACCTTTTCCAAGAAAGCATGGCACCTTTTTGAGTAAGTTTGGTCGCCGGCAATCTGGCCAATGGTCATCGTTTCGGAAATGTGCTCCAGTTCCCGGCCCAGGAGCGTGGAGCGGTTGAATGGGATTGGGTAACTTTGGTCCATGTGATTTGGTTTATAGCCCGGGCATGTTGCTGATTCAATCTCGCACCAATTTATGAAACCGAAGCTGCAGATCCCGGCCTGGCCGCGTGCGCTGGGGCCGCAGGTCCGTCTTTCCCGCCGAACCGAAGGCGAAAGTGAGACAGGGG
>Ga0181522_10000765_pt1 | contig 21793 bp, 19 predicted proteins | sample PEATcosm2014_Bin_27_FD_121103 | JGI IMG/M metagenome (GOLD analysis project Ga0181522, IMG submission 121103) | Peatland microbial communities from MTU Mesocosm Facility, Houghton, MI, USA - PEATcosm2014_Bin05_10_metaG | ecosystem: Environmental > Terrestrial > Soil > Wetlands > Peat | place... | reverse complement strand
ATGCGGTAAGCTTTCATCGCCATATCGCCGCCGGCCAGGAAGCAGGTTTTTTTCAGGCCGAAAGCGCAATGGACAAACGATGGAATTTGATGGCGGGCGTGCGCGCCGAGGGTTTTGCCCTGGATGGGAGCTACGCGTTCGAGCCGCGTATTTCGGTTGTCTACAGGCTGAGCGAGCGCCAGAGCCTGAACGCTTCGTGGAACGCGGCGGCGCAGCTTCCGCCGACAATGGACCTGCTGAGCTATCCCGCAAATCATCAACTGCGCCCGATCGAGGTGCGGCAGGCCACGGCGGGATTGCGGCTGTGGCAGGGTCGCTGGGGCACGCTGGACGCCGCGGCGTATTCCAAGCAGTATCGGCGCGAGCCCATCTCAACGGAATTTCCGCAATTGATGCTGTTCAACATGGTCGACACGCTGGGTCAGTCCTTCGTGTGGCTGCCGCTCACAGACTCCGGCACGGCCAGCTCTCGTGGCGTGGAGGCGGTCTTGCGCGGTCACTGGCGTGAGCGCGCAAGCCTGATGCTGTCGGCCTCGCGCTCGCAGTCCGAGTACCGCGCTCTGGACGGCATTCGGCGAAACGGCAGCTACGATACTCCGATGATGATCAACGCGGTGGACAGCTTTCGGTTGCCGCTGGGAATCACGCTTAACGGCAGGGAGTCGTTTGCGAGCGGGCGCGTATACTGCCCCTTCGACTTGCCGGATTCGCTGGCTCAAATGCGTGGTATTTACGATCTGACCCGGATCAATGCGCTCCGGGGGCCGGTCTACAACCGGTTGGACGCGGAACTAGAGCGCCAATTCAAGGTCGCAAAGGGAGAATTGGTGATACAAGGCGGCGCGGAGAACATCCTCAATCGCGGCAACTTGCTTGGCTATGTGTGGCTGCAGAATTGCACGGCGGGTCTGCCCTGCACAAATGCCCAAGGATTGCCCATTGCAAAAGTGGATCAGATGGGCCGCTTCCCTTCCTTTAGCGCGCGGTACCGCTTCTAATCATATCGATTGCACTTTGCGCGAACAGAGAGTGTTCAGACCTGCGGCGGAAGGAGAGCTGGGATTCGAGATGGGGAGCGCGTCGAGGGTTACTTTTTCCCCGCGGTTGCCAATGCTTTGAGGCGCGTGCTCAAGCGGCTCTTGTAACGGGAAACGGTATTCGAATGCAGAACACCCTTTTGCACGCTCTTGTCGAGGGCAGAAACCGTGGCTCGGTACTGCGCCTGTGCTTCTTTCACGTCGCCCTTGGCGAGTGCCTCGCGCAGCGAGCGCAGACTCGAGCGCACGCGGCTGCGGTTGGCGCGATTCACTTCGGTGCGGGTTTCGGTCTGGCGGGCGCGCTTGAGCGCCGATACGTGGTTTGCCATGGTTGTGCTTCCATCTCCAAAGCCTGAATTGCAGGGGTGGTCCTGACTTCAGGAAAAATGTTGCGGGGTAGAGGGCAGATCGAGCTGCACCCCTCGCAATCTTTAAGTCTACGGGAATTTGCGGGGTGGGTCAAACGCCTGCGGGGCGCGAATTAAGACGGAGATTCTGCGGTGCGAGACGCCGGAACTCTATCGATGAAAAGCACTTTTCAGCAGGCCAGTCGCGTTTGACCCGGTTTCGGCAGCCCGGTATACTCGAATTTGCGTTACACCGGTTCCTGAGTTACTGTATCCCGAAGCCATTGCACTCAAGTGGCTCTTTCCTCAAGGAAGAGCCACCTTGCACAACTTCTGAAAAGGCTACAACAACTCAGGAACCGGTCTAAGCGGGAGTAGCTCAGTGGTAGAGCATCGCCTTGCCAAGGCGAGGGTCGCGAGTTCAAGTCTCGTCTCCCGCTCCATTCTGCAGTTCTCCGGCGCATGTGAACCGGGCGAAGAGTGGAATGAGAGATCCGCAAACTGTGAGGCAGGCAGCCCAAGGCGCGGTACCCAAGTGGTAAGGGAGAGGTCTGCAAAACCTTTATGCGCCGGTTCGATCCCGGCCCGCGCCTCCAATTTCTCTCTTGCGGAAAGCACATTTCACCAATCGATCCCCACTCCCATCTTTCCTCCTCAATCGGCTTGAAAAGGGCAAGAAGGAGTTGCCTTGGCCAAGATGAAGGACATTTAACCTTCCGCGGATGGCTCACTGATCGCCCCTACGTCACCACGTTAGAGTTGGTATAGTGCGATCATGTTCGACGTCTTGATCCAAAGTGCTCCAAAGTCTAAGAGCCATGGCGTAACTTCGATGTTCTTCCACCTGGGAGCACTCGGCCTTTTCTTTGTCGCCATCATTGATAGTTCTCCTCTGCCGACATTTGGCGGGCCTGACATTTTGACGGCAATTCTCGCCGGCCAGCAACGCAATCCGTGGTACGAATATGCGGCTTTCGCCACGGCAGGGTCAGTGATTGGAGCCTACCTGACGTTCAGAATTGCCCGCACAGCCGGTTCAGCCTACCTGCACAGCAAGTTTGGCAGCCGGAAGGTGGATTCCATGCTCCAATTGTTCAAGAAATGGGGTACTGGCGCTCTTGTCGCCTCAACGGCGATACCGTTTCCATTTCCTACAAGCTTGTTTTTTGCCTCGGCAGGCGCCTCGAATTATCGCGTTGGAAAGTTTCTGACGGTGGTGACCATCTGCCGGGGTGCACGTTACACACTCATTGCCATCATCGCCGATCACTATGGTCGTCATTTCATCCGTGTTCTGCGCCATCCCGTCCAATACTGGGGCTGGCTGCTTGTCTTCGCGGCCGTCATCCTCGCCGTGATTATGGCTGGAATTGTGATGAATAGACGACTCGCGGCTGCAACAGTTGCTTGAAACAAGAGACGTAGTCTGTCCCAGTGAGCGAGAATTGTGCCATGGCCGAAATGGAAATCGATGAATTACGGCAGCAGTTTGCCAGCGACAACTACGCGGGAATCTGCCCCGAAGCGTGGATGGCCACGGAGGCCGCCAATCGCGGGCATGTGACTTCGTACGGTGACGATCCATGGACGGCCAAAGCATCCGACGCGTTCCGAAACCTGTTTGAGACGGCATGCGAGGTCTACTTTGTCTTCAACGGCACCGCCGCTAATTCGCTGGCGCTGGCATCGCTCTGCCAGTCCTATCACAGCGTAATCTGCTCTGACCAGGCGCACGTGGAGACAGACGAGTGCGGCGCGCCGGAGTTCTTCTCGAACGGTTCGAAATTGCTTGTGGCGGCGAGTGTGGAAGGAAAGCTCACGCCGGACGCGATTCGCGAACTGGCGACGAAGCGCAGCGACATTCACTATCCCAAGCCGCGCGTCGTGTCGATCACGCAATCCACTGAAACAGGGCGCGTCTACTCGCTCGCCGAATTGCGCGCGATCTCAGAGGAATGCCGCAAGCGCGGCCTCTCATTGCACATGGACGGAGCACGCTTTGCCAACGCCTGCGCCAGCCTGGGCTGCTCGCCGGCGGAAATGAGCTGGAAGAGCGGCGTCGATGTGCTGTGCTTTGGCGGAGCCAAGAACGGCATGGCGATGGGAGAAGCTGTCTTGTTTTTTGATCCCGTATTGGCAACGGACTTCGACTACCGCTGCAAGCAGGCTGGACAACTGGCGGCCAAGATGCGGTTTCTTTCGGCCCCTTGGGTCGGCATGCTGGAGGGCGGCGCATGGCTGCGAAACGCCGAGCACGCCAATCGATGCGCACAGCAGTTCGCTTCGCAGGTTGCGGAAATTCCCGGCGTGCGGCTGGCACAGCCCGTTGAAGCCAACGCGGTGTTTGTTGAGGCGCCGGAGAAAGTGCTCAACCAGCTCCGCGCACGCGGATGGAGCTTTTACACCTTCATTGGCGGCGCGGCACGCTTTATGTTTTCGTGGGACAGCGATCCCAGGCGCGTGGATGCTCTGAGCGCTGATCTGCGGGAGTGCGCGGCTGCCGAGTAGCGGGCACCGCCATGCTGAAGCCAGCCCGCGGCCCGTTCGGCGAACGGAATCTCCTATTGCACCGGTTGTTCCCACTGGCCCGATTTGCCGGACCGGAAGATGGCTTCAATGACGGCCATGTTGGCGATTGAGTCTTCCAGCGGCACGGGAACCTCGGTGTTTTCAAATACGGCTCTGGCAAAGGCGTCACCCTGCAGCGTGTACTGATCGGATGTGGGGAAAGATTCCATCGTAATTCCACTGAAGCTGAGGTCGCCGGACGCGTCGATATAGATCCGCGTTGGGCGGTCGATGGGCGCGTTAAAGGGAATCTCGAGCTCGATGCGGCCGCGCGTGCCCAGAATCTGGACGCGCTGATATGGGATCTGCTGTGTGCTGCATGTAAAGACAGCATGGCCGGAGCCGAAATCGAGCATCGCCGAGGTCAGCCGGTCGGTGCCCATCTGCTCATCGCGATCGACAAGCGCGACCACACGGCGCGGCTCCTGGCCGAAAGCAAAGCGCGACGCTTGAATGCAGTAGCAGCCGATGTCATACGCAGCACCCCCGCCTGTCTCAATCTGGTTGCGGATGTTCGCCGCGTCCACATTGAAGTAGCTGAAGTGCGCATTGACAGCGCGGACTTCGCCGATGCGGCCTTCGTCGAGAAGCTGGCGGACGCGCAGCCACTGCGGCGCGCTGCGGATCATGAAGGCTTCGCAGATCTTGACGCCGGTGCGGGCGCGGACGTCGAGGAGCGTTTTGGCCTCGGCCAGCGTCATGCTCAGCGGTTTTTCGCAGAGTACATGCTTGCCGGCTTCAGCGGCTTTCTTGGTCCATGGGACGTGGAGCTGATTGGGCAGCGGATTGTAAATAGCGTCGAGGTTGGGATCGGCGAGCAGCTCCTCGTAGGAGCCGTATGCCGTGGGAATGCCGAGTTTCGTGGATGCCTCACGGGCTTTCGTCAGATCGCGCGAGGCAATTGCGGTAACGGTCGTGAATTCTCCCTGCTGCATGGCAGGGATCACTTTTTTCAGGCCGATGTTAGCGGTGCTGAGGACGCCAAAACGAAGTTTCGTCGACATAACGGCATGATACCGCCGAGCGCCGCGGATGATGTGCGGCTCACGGGTGGTGAATCGCCAAAGCAATCGCCTCTGCGAAGTTGGTGGTGACGCGGATGAGTTGCCGGTTGCGGGCATCGATGAATCCGGCGGCGACTGTCGTGTCAAGGAAGGCAAGCAGACCGCTCCAATAATTGAGCGTGTTGATCAGGATGCATGGCTTCGCATGCAAGCCGATCTGAGCCCAGGTAATCGCTTCAAACAATTCGTCAAGCGTGCCGTAGCCACCGGGCAGCACCAGGATGGCATCGCAGAGTTCATGAATGCGGGCCTTGCGCTCGTGCATGGTGGAGACGAGTTCGAGCTTCGTGAGGCCGTTGTGCGCAATCTCGCGGCCGCTGAGAGCATCCGGCAGCACGCCGATGACTTCCCCGCCTGCGCCGAGCGCCGCGTCGGCCACGGCGCCCATCAGACCGCGACAAGCTCCGCCATAAACCAGGCCAAGGCCGGCTTTGGCGATCGCCGCACCGAGAGCCGTCGCCTCAGCGCGGAAAGCTGGGTTGTCTCCGACGGCTGATCCGCAGAAGACGGCAACGCGGCGAAGCCGCTTAGGTGAGTCAGTCATTATGCTTTCAGAATAACGGGCCAGGCGGACCGTTTTGGCCCTTTTCAGCTGCGGACCTTCTGTGTCATGCTTGCAAGCATGGGAAACAAAGATAGGGGTAAGAAAGAAGTCAAGAAGGCTCCCAAGCCTAAGCCGAAACCGGAACCCGGACGCAAGCGCGAGTTGTTCACACCGCCGCCGCCACCGAAGTAGCGAGCGGTGCTAACGCCTGATTTGTGGTTCGGCTGAAGATTCGGCTCAGGAAGAGTGTCGATACGCGCCGTGCTTGATCGGCGCGTACAGGTACGCCATGCGAGTCGATCTGCCGCATGCGAAGATTGCGAGCAACCTCAACCGCAAAAGGCCATCCCACGGGGATGGCCTTTTGCTTTGGTTCAAACGGGGAGCAAAGCTTAGGGCTGGGACGCGGCGCCTGGGCTTGGCTCGGTGCGGGCCTGAGCTTTTTCCGCCAATACCTTGTGCGCGCTGTCTTCAAGCGCCTGAGCTTCGGGCATGTAGCCGAGCGCTTTCTGGACCATCGGGTCATAATCAGCGATGACGCGCAAGCCGGTCAGCTGGCCGAACTGAATGGTGAAGATATCCCTCTTGATTTGCGCCTTGATCCAGTCGGAGGAATCGCCAATATCGCCGTCGGTCCAGTCGACGTCCTGGCTCGTAAGGTATTTCTTGAAGTCGTTGAGAACAGTGTCGTCGACCTGAAAATTCTTGTCGACGGTGTGCGTAGCCACGTAGACCGGCGCGAAATGGAAAAAGACATCTTTGTAGACCAGTTCGTCCTGGAAGCGGCTATTGGTGGGCGGCTCGATTTTTTCGTCGGGCGTAATGCCGCCGCCGCCGTAAACGGTCCGGCCAGAGTCAGTCAGCTTGACTTCGCGGCTGGAGGAGTCGGAGGGCGTCGGCCCTTCGCCGGCGTGGTTGTAGTAGTCGTAGAGCGATACGCCCGCGTAGTTGCGCTGAATTAGGCGGCCCGAAGGCGTGTAGTAGTGATAGGTGGTGAGAGCGAGGCCGGAGTCTTCGCTGAGGTTATAGACGGTCTGCACCAGGCCCTTGCCGAAGGTGGTTTCGCCCACAATGAGGGCGCGATCGTGGTCCTGCAGCGCGCCGGAGACGATCTCGGCAGCGGAAGCAGTGTCGCGGTTGACCAGCACCACGATGGGAAAGGTCTTGCCGTCATTGCCGTGCGTCGCGACGTAGTTCTGATCGGAGTAGGCGCGGCCGCGCTGGGAGACAATGGTCTGGCCCTTGGCAAGCAGGTGGTCGCAAACATCGACGGCCTGGCTTAACAGGCCACCGGGATTCTCGCGTAGATCGAGGACTAGGCCCTTGAGGTCGCCGAAGCCGTCGATTGCCTCGTCCATCTCCTGGCCGGTGGTTTCCTGGAACTGGGTCAAATGAATGTAGCCGATGCCGGGTCGAATCTCGAATTTGAGATCGATGGAAGGATGCGGGATTTCGTCGCGAATAAGGTCGAATACCAGCGGCTTGGCCTGGCCGTAGCGGACCATCGTGACCTGCACGTGCGTGCCCTTGGGCCCCTTCAGCGCTTTGGCGACCTCATCGGAGGACCAGCCATCTGTGGATTTGCCATCAACAGCGACAATCTGGTCACCGGGGTGAATGCCGGCGCGGAACGAGGGCGTGTCCTCGTATGGAGTGACAACGTAGACGTTGCTTTTGCCGCTGTTGGCGTTTTGCTGTTGGATGACCATGCCCACTCCGTAGTAGCGGCCGCGCTGATCTTCGCGCAGGCGAGCATAGGCCTTTGGATCGTAGAAATGCGAGTGCGGGTCAAGGACCTGCAACATTCCGGGGATGGCGCCGTCGTAGATGACATCGTCGGCCTTGTCGGGCGTGAGGGGCTCGGCATAGTTTTGTTCCACGATCGCGTACACGTCGGTGAACGCCTTGAAGCTATCGCGGAGTTGGCTTTCGTCCTGCGATGATTGGGCGCCGACGCGGCGCTCGAGTACAGTGCCGGCCACGGCACAGACGGCGAAAAAGACAACCACGGCGAAGAGCGCGCGGCGGGCACGGGAACTCATGGACAAACCGAACCTCCAGACGGTGCGTGCGCCAGACACCAGTCGGCGGACCCTCCATCGCCTGCGAGCGAATCCGGCCAATGCCGAATTTCCGCTCGATAAAAATTGACCTTGCCCGTTATTGGCAAGGCCACGGAGATGGAAGAACCGCTCGCACTGAGGCCACGAGGCCGTCTTCGGCTAAAGTATAACACCGCCTTATTTGACGCGCGCCCTGGCAAGCGGGTAGCCAGGTTACCGTGGTTTGGGGCGCGGGAGGGCACATTGGAGAGGGTTGTCCGCAGGCTTGGGACGAGCATCCGCTTTCCGTATCGGCTCTCCCGGCATTTACAATTGCGTCTATGCAGCAGGCACCAGAAACGCATGCGCCAGGCACACGGCCGGACGTTGATTCTATGAATTTCAGACATTTTCGCGGATTAGCGGCCTTCGCGCTTGGCGTTGCGCTGCTGGCGTGCCCCGGTCTGGCACTCGGCCAGGCGAACGAACCGGAGAGCCCTTATGGCGGGACGACCGTCGAGGACATTATTGCCCGAGTCAACGACCAGATTATCACCAAGTCAGACTACGACCGCGCTGAGGCCGAACTGGATCAGGAAGGACAACAGCAGCACGCAACGATGCAGGAGATGGCGGCGCAGCGCAAGGATCTGCTGCGCAACTTGATCGACCAGCAACTTTGGCTCGCCAAGGGCAAGGAACTGGATATCACCGGCGAGACGGAACTGGTCAAGAAGCTTGACGAGATTCGTAAGCAGTACAACCTGGATTCGATCGACGATTTGGAGAAGGCGGCCAAAGAGCAGGGCGTATCCTTCCAGGACTTTAAGGCCAACATCCGCAATCAGATCATCACCCAGCAGGTAATGCGTCAGGAAGTTGGCGAACATATCCAGATGACACCCGGGGAGGTGGAACGTTATTACGAAGAGCACAAACAGGATTACGTACAGCCGGAGAGCGAGCGGTTGGGCGAAATTCTGATTTCCACGGGGACAGAGGGATCCGACGATCCCGCCAAGGTTGCGGCGGCCAAAGCAAAGGCAGACGACATTGAGGCTCGGCTGCACGCCGGCGGAGACTTTGCGCAGTTGGCAAAGAGCTTCAGCGAAGGCTCCACCGCGGCCTCCGGCGGCGATCTAGGCCAGTACAAGCGGGGCCAGCTTCCCAAGGTTCTTGAAGACAAGACTTTCGATTTGGCATCGGGCCAATACACCGATCCAATTCTCACGCGGCAGGGCTACATCATCCTGAAGGTCACACAGCATACGCCGGGCGGGCCGCGGCCATTCAAAGACGTGGAAGAGGACGTGGAGCAAGCTTATTACATGAGCCTGATGGATCCGGCTATTCGCGATTATCTGAGCCAGATGAGGGATCAGGCATTCATTCAGATCAAGCAGGGTTATGTAGACGCCGGCGCGACACCCGCCGAATTGCATTCAAGCATCAGCTTCAGCGCGTATGTACCGCCTGCGCCAAAGAAGAAAGCTAAGGTGGAGCGGACCCGATACCGCGAGAGCACCCACACCTTCCGAGAAAAATCGGGTCCGGCTGCGCCACCGGCCGGGGAGGGCAATGAGGCGCAGGCCGGCACAACGCCGGCACCGCCGGCAGCCACGCCAACTGAGACGAGCAACAAAAAGAAGAAGGGGAGCAAGAAGGAAGAAGCACTCACAGAGAAGCCTGGCAAGAAAGAGAAAATCCGCTTCGGCCAGGCGCCTCGAGAGACGCTCCCTTCCGCGACAACAAACTCAGCCACCGAGAATGCGGGGGCGCTGCCTGAGACGGCCTCGAATACCGACCAGCCGGCCAATCCGCTGGAGCCGACTGCGCCGACCCAGAAGACACGCTTCAGCGCTCGCGCACGACAGACTAAAACGCCTAAAGCAACAGGCAATGGGGGGCAGGCGGGTTCAACAGGTCCCGTGCCGCCGAACGCGTCCGAAGTAGCCGACCAGCAGACGCAGTCGGCTCCTTTGGGTCTGTCAGGGGATACATCGAAGAAGAAGAAAAAAGCGTCGACTGCGACCGAGGGAAAGACTCGCATCGCCAACAAGAAGAAGAGCGAAGAAGAAACGCAGCCGAAGCCGGCGCAGCAGCCAACGCCCATCCCTCCCGTGCCGGGAGCGCCGGCGCCCTCAGACCATCCGGACCAGCCGCAACCACAGCAGACGACGCCGCAGTAACCTCGAGATTCAATCCATTCAATAGAGCGGGCATGGGAACGGAACCCCACCCTGAGGCGCTTTCAGAACGGCACGGTTTTGTCCGGTTTGAACTTCACCTTTGGCAGGGCTGGAGAATTGGGTTAATCTTCTCGGCAGAATGAAAGACATCTACATCGCCGATTTGATGGGCTTCGACGAGGGCAAGCTCTTCGACAGCTTTTTTCTCGTGCTGTCCAGGCAGCAGCGGACCACCAAGCAGAACAAACCGTACCTGAGCCTGACGCTCGGCGACAAAACCGGACAGATCGAAGCGCGCGTTTGGGAACTGGGCGACCCGCGGATCGCCAAAGACTTCGAGCGGGGCGAAATGGTGAAAGTACGCGGCAGCGTTTCGCGCTACGACGATCGCGCCCAGCTGAAAGTGGATCAGCTGCGCAAGGCGCTCGACAGCGAGGCGGACAAGATGGATATGCTGCCCGCGACGAGCCGCGATGTGGGCGAGTTGTGGCGGGTGCTCGAGGCAAGCGCCGCGAGCGTGACCAATCCCGATCTGAAGCGGCTGCTCGCGGCTTTGCTCACCGATGCACCCATCGCGCAGGCTTTTCGCGAGGCGCCGGCAGCCCGCCAACTGCATCACGCATGGCTTGGCGGCCTCCTGGAGCACGTCGTAAGTTTGTTGGGGCTCGCCGATCGCGTCGCCGCGCACTACCCAATGCTCGACCGCGATCTGCTTGACACGGGCGTGATTCTGCACGACATCGGAAAGATCCGTGAGTTGAGCTGGGACACCGGATTCGACTACACCGTAGAGGGTGTGCTGCTGGGGCACATCCAGATGGGCGTCGATCTGGTGGAAAAGACGATCGCCGCGCTGCCCGGATTCCCTGACCGGCTGCGCACGCTGGTGCTGCACATGATTCTGTCGCACCACGGCAAACTGGAGTTCGGTTCGCCCAAGCTGCCCATGATTCCGGAGGCGCTGGTGCTGAACTTCCTTGACGATCTGGACGCGAAGATGCAGGCCATCGCCAGTGAGTTTGAGAAGTCGGCTCGCGAAGGCCGAGCACCGAACGAGATGACGGGCAAAGTGTGGGCTCTGGATCAGAGGCAGTTGCTGAACACCAAGGCGTGGCTGGGGGAAGACTTGGAATAGCAGTTCCCCGTTTCCTGCACTCTTATTCCAGGAACCAATCCCACTGTTCTTTCGTGAGCGGAACGACCGAGAGCCGGCCGATCAGAAGCAGCGGCGAGCGCGCAAAGAGCTTTTCCGCTTTGATTTGGGCCAGCGTCTTTGGATGCTTGAGGCGTTTGCCTGCCTTGACGCGCACGATGGGGACCTTGGGGTCAGCCGCGTCGGCGCTGAGGACGGTGCCTGTGCCTACGGCGGTGCGTTCGTCGCCGGTATGGTAAAAAATCCACTTCGTCCCGGGCTTCATCTCGCGCAGATTCTTGACCGCGGTGGGATTGGTTACACCATCCCAAACGGTTTCACCGTCGCGCTGGAAGTCGTCGAAGGAGTAAACGCCGGGCTCGGATTTGAAGAGGAAGTAACTCATCATCGTGGTTCGTTGTCAGTCGTCAATGACCCGTTGTGACCAATCCGCAAGTCAGCCAGGAAGAATTTTTATCCTACTCCTGCCGGCTGCTCTCCGTCTTTCTATTCCCTGCCCCGTTTGCGAATCTCGATGTTGAGGCGCTTGATCTTCTGGTTCAGTGTGGACAGCGGAATGCGGAACTGCTCGGCGGCCTCGGTCTGGTTCCAGTTGCAGCGCTCGAGTTTTTCAATGATGATTCGGCGCTCGATGACTTCAAGGATGTCGAAGAGCGAGGAGCTGGGGTTGTGTTCGAGGAGCGCATCCTGAAAGCTGCGGCCTGTGATCTGTCCGGGGAGTAGCTCGGCCCCGATCAGCGGGCCGGAGGAGAGCACGACGCCGCGCTCAATGGCGTTCTCAAGCTCGCGGACATTGCCCGGCCAATCGTAGTCAATCAGGGCGCGCATGGCATCAGTGGAAAGTTTGCGCGGGGGGAAGTTGTTCTCTGCGGCGTAAAAATCGAGGAAGTGCTGGGCCAGGAGCGGAATATCCTCGCGGCGTGAGCGCAGTGGTGGCAGATCAACGGTGATGACGTTGAGGCGGTAGAAAAGATCCTCGCGGAAGTGCCCATCGCGTACCGCTTGCCGGAGATCTACGTTGGTGGCGGCGAGGATGCGCACATCCACTTGAAGCTCCTGAATGCCGCCGAGATGCATGAAGCGCTTGTCCTGCAGCACACGCAGAATCTTCGATTGCGTGTCGAGACCCATGGTAGCGATCTCGTCGAGGAAGAGCGTGCCGCCGTTTGCGACTTCAAAAAGGCCTTTCTTTGAGGCGACCGCGGAAGTGAACGCGCCCTTGACGTGCCCGAAGAGCGTTGACTCGAGCAGCTCAGACGGCATCGCGCCGGTGTTGATAGGGACGAATGGCTTGTCGCGCCTCGGCGAGTTGGCGTGGATCGCCTTGGCGATAATCTCCTTGCCGGTGCCGCTCTCGCCCTGAATTAGAACCGTGGAGCGACTGGGAGCGACCTGCGCGACAAGATCGAAGACACGAAGCATGGACTCGCTTTTGCCCACGATGTTGGCGAAGTTGTAGCGTTGCTTGAGTGTGCGCTTGAGTTGAAGGTTTTCTTCCTCGGCGCGGCGGCGTGCGACTGCGGAGCGGATGTCGGCAAGTAGCTTCTCGTTGTCCCAGGGCTTCTGGATGAAATTTTCCGCGCCGGCGCGAATGGCCTCGACGACGTTGTCGACCGTGCCATAGGCGGTGATCATGATAATGGGAAGATCGGGCTGGCGTTCCTTGAATTGCGGCAGAAGCTCGATGCCGCTTTGGCCGGGCAACGCGAGATCGAGCAGGACGAGGTCGAAGCTCGACTGATCGAGCATGCGCAGCCCTTCTTCGCCGTTGGACGCAGTTTTGACGGCGTAGTTTTCGAGAGAGAGCAGAACCTCGAGCGACTCCTGGATGCCGACTTCGTCGTCGACGACGAGAATTGAGGCAGCGGGTGAACTGCCTTCAAATGCGGGCGCGGAGACAGTCGCGTTCGCGGGTACTGTTTCCTCAGCAGTAGGCTCAGGCATGGACGGAATTCCTTAACAGCGGAAACTCAAGGTGAAAGGTCGTGCCGGCGCCGATCGCGCTTTCGACGCGAATCTTGCCGGCGTGTTCCTGAATGATGCCGTAAGAAACAGAGAGGCCGAGGCCGGTGCCGCGCCGGTCGCCTGGCAGGTTCTTGGTTGTGAAGAACGGATCGTAGATGCGTTTGAGGTGTTCAGGCGCGATGCCGGAGCCAGAGTCGGAAATGACGGCTTCAACGTGTCCGTTAACCAGCGTGGCGATGCGCAGGCGCCCCCCGCCAGGCATGGCGTCCTTGGCATTCAGCAAGAGATTGAGGAAGACCTGCTGCAGTTTGCCGGGATTGCCGTGGATCGGCGGCAGCTCGTCGGCGAGTTCGAGATCGACAAGAATCTGCGCGGTCTTGAACTGGTGCTCGAGCAGCGAAAGCGTGTCGCGGACCACCTGGTTCAAGTCGGTGTTGCGGAACTCGGTGGTGGAAGTGCGCGAGAAGTTGAGCAAGCCGTTGGCGATTTCGGCGGCGCGGAAGCTCTGCTGCGTGATCTTGTCGAGCACCGGACTAAGGCGCGCGTCGCCGCGCAACTGTTTGGCCAGCATCTGCGCGTAGGAGGAGATGACCGCGAGGGGAGTGTTGATCTCGTGGGCAACTCCGGCGGCCAGCAGGCCGATGGAGGTCAGTTTGTCGGCCTGGGCAAGCTGGGTCTCCAGTGTGACTCGCTCGGTAATGTCGTCAACCAGGACGATGCGGCCCACGGGAACGAAGTCACGCGATAGCAGCGGCGCAATGGCGATGTTGGTGGTCCGCAGTTCGCCGGCCCGAGTGGTGAGCCGGAACTTGTAGAGGTGATGCACTCCCGGATCGCTGCCAAAGCCTTCCAGGGCTTCAATGAACTCCAAAGGGAAGACTGAACGTAGTTCCTGGCCGAGAGCTTCGGCGCGGCTGAAAGCGTACATGGCCTCCATTTGCGCGTTCCAGCTTTCAATGCGGTCGTTGAGGTCGATGGCAAAGATGCCCACGTTAATGGATTCAACGATGTTCTCGTTGAACTCCTTGAGGCGCTCGAATTCAACGATTTTTTCTTCAAGGCGCGCGTACAGGCTGGCGTTCTGGAGGGCGATGCCGATGTAGCTCGCCAGGGATTCCAGAAGCTCGACGTCTTCGCTCGAAAGAAAGTCACCGCCAAGCGTGCGGCCAAGGCCGATGACGGCAATGGTGCGGCTGGCGGCCTCGCCAGTCTCCAGCTGCCCCGGCGCCACCCGGCAGGGCAAGTAATAGTTAAGGTCGAGCAGAGCCGCGGTGCGCTGCTCGTCCGGGGGAAGATGCATTACGGCCTGCGCGTTCTCAAAAAAAATGTGCGAGTGGTCTCCGGCACCGTCGAAGCTGAGAAAGCCGAGCGCCAAATTGCTTTGCCCGGCGCTGACTTCGTCGGGTAAGCCGTGCGAAGCGGCAAGACGCAGGCGGCCGGAGTCTTGCGCCAGGAAGATGGCCACGCGGGCGACGAGAAGCGTGCGGGGCAACTGCTCGACGATGGAATTGAGCAGCGCCTGGAGATCGGTCTGAGAGCCGAGACCGCGGCCGAATTCGACCAGCGCCCTTCGGTAGTCGTAACGATGGCGGTCAAAGGCGCGATCAACCCAGTTCTGAATGCGGCGCTTGAGGGGATCGAAGACGGCAGCCGTGACAAGAATCGCGATGACCAGGGCCCACTCTCGCATGGCTTCAGGCAAGCGCTGATGAACTACGAGAGCGATCAGCGCGATGATGCCGAAATAGCCGCCGCCAATGAGTGCTACCGACAGCGTGTAGGCGACGCCGCGCTTGAAGATCAGGTCGGTATCCATCAACCTGTAGCGAACGATAGCCCAGGCGAATGTGAGCGGCAAAAAAACCAGTGAGAGGCCGGCCAGATTGGTGAGCAGTTGCGGCGGATTCAGGTGAAGCAAATAGGGGACGGCGTAAAAGAACGTAAACGGAAGAACTGCCAGCAGGGTGCCGCGAGTGACCCACTTCAACTGCTGACGCAGCAACGGCGTAGTGGCACGGCTGTAGCTGCGCAAGAAGAGAAGTGCGGCTCCTACATAGAAGACGGCATCGTACGCGGTCGCGATCTGGTTGAGCCGGTCGAGAAGGAGCTTGGTGGCCTCGCGCGTTCCGATCGACCATAGCCACAGGGCAAGCAGTCCCGCGCCGGGTGCATAGACAAGGGGCAGAAGCCAGCGGCGGCGGAGATTCTTGAACCGCTCCTCAGGGAAGCTGAGCGCGAAATGCAGGAAGAGCGCGGGCTGTAGCGCCTCGGCCACCACATTGGTCCAGAAGACGATCCAGTCCAGCGTGTCAAACTTCGTCGTGTATTTGAGGGCGTAGAACGCAAATGAAACCAGGCAGAAAAGATAAAAATGCGTTGCGCGAGGCGCGCCCCAGCGGCGGAACAGTACGTAGAAGCCAATGATCAAGTAAATAAGGCCAATGATGCGAAGGCCAAAATCGAGACTGCTATCCAGCGGCTCTGGAATGACCTTGATAGGCGCTTCAAGGGGAATGCCGTCACGCGTGACTGTGTAGTAGACCTGGACGTAGGGTCCGGAGGCATACAGAACGCGCTCCAGATCGGCGACCACCGTAACTGGCGTTACAGCGGCAGTGGGCGACTCGCTGACGCCCGTCAGCAGGTCTCCCACCTCGATCCCGGCGCGCTGCCCGGGTTTATCAGGCAATACTTTTTCGGCTTGCAAGCCGCCGGCAGCCTCGCCCCACCAAACGCCATCGTCGAGTTGCGGAGACTGGCGCTGCTCAAGGAGATTCAGCACCGCCAACACGAACAGCGCAGCCGTAGCCAAGGCCAGCAGCGTAGCCTGCACGCGGTTGAGAAGGCTTGTCTCCATGGGCGGGGGTTTCCTACACTAATCGCTTTACCAGCACGTCGGTTGCCACGCAGGGGAAAAGCGGTGGAAGGTCGGGAACAGTGCGCCAATCGTCTGAGAACAGACGTGATATGGACTTGTCGATGGGGACAAACGTCATCCTCAAGTGAAGTAGATCACATCGGAAGTGCAAAAAACAAGAGCAGACCTCCACAGAAAGGAATCCATCTATGGAAAATAGTAATCCGATGACCCGCTGCACGTTTTTTAGCAAGTATCTTAAAACAAATGAGTTGCTGTTTGCAGGCTTCTTCGTGGATTTCAGCACACGAATTTGAGCCTGGAGTGCCGTCGGCTGGTCAACAGTGCGAAAATCCCAATCCAGGGTCAGCGCTGCCCGTAGGTTGCGTTCGGGCCATGTTTGCGACGGTGGTGGTATTCCGAGACATGACTGGGAATTCCGCCTTCGGGCGCTCCGAGAAGCGCGCTGCGGAAGGCGAGGCGGGCAATGTACTCAAGGATGTCGGCGTGCTCAACGGCCTCCGCTGGATTCCTTCCCCAGACAAAAGGGGCGTGGCCCGCCACCAAGGCACCCGGGACGTCAACCGGATCGAGCTTACCCGAGCGGAAGCAGCGGACGATCACCGCGCCTGTGTTGCCAACATAGTCCGAAGCAACCTCTTCGGCGGTGAGCGGCTCAGTGACAGGAACTCGACCGCGAAAATAATCGGCGTGGGTGGTGCCGAAGCACGGGATGGGGCGGCAAGCCTGAGCCCAGGCCGTTGCGAACTCGGAGTGCGTGTGGACGATGCCGCCTATCTGAGGAAATTCACGGTAGAGCAAAGTGTGTGTGTCGAGATCGCTCGACGGACGCAGCGCGCCCTCCACAATGTTGCCATCAAGATCGGTGACGACGAGGTCGGCAGGAGCTAGCGCGGCATAATCGACGCCGCTGGGCTTGATGACCACGAGCGGCCTGGACCCGCTTCGGTCAACACCGCTGGCGTTCCCGAAAGTGTGGGGCGCGAGGCCGCGACGGGCGATCTCCTGATTGGCACGGACAACCTGTTCGCGAAGAGATTCGAGCAGCATGGCAGTTTCCTTAAAACAGCGGAAAACGTTTAACTGTGCCAGTTTAGCAGCGGGCCGGGACGGAAACTGCGGATTTGCCGTCACCTTCACTCGCTCGGGCCGGAATGACAATGGGGACGCGATGCGGAAGGCGCTCTCGTTTGGGGCCCCTTCGGTAGACTCTCTGCATGATGTTCGCCAAGCGGCTTCGGGAAGGCGTCCGGCGTGGAGAAATAACCTGCACCGTAAGAATTTGGACGCGGCCGCATGTGTGCGTGGGCGGCCGCTATCGCATGGAGGAAGGCGAGATTGAGGTGGACTCGATCGAGCCGATCGGGTTGCCGGATATTACTCCTGAGCTTGCGCGCGAGTCAGGATTTCTCGGCGTTTTGGATTTGCTGAAAGTGGCCAAGCACGGCAAAGGCGAGATGATTTATTTGATCCGCTTCCACTATGTGCCACCTCGCCGGCTTCAGCCGCGCAGCCAATAGGGCTTTGGAACCACGGCCGCGAGCTCGGCGAACTCGGCGTCGTTGAGTCGAAATGCAGCGGCACTGACGTTCTCTTCAAGGTGCTTTACCGAGCTGGTGCCAGGAATTGGCACCACAACCGGTGAGCGGCGCAGCAGCCATGCCAGAGAGACCACCGCCGTCGAGACGTTCCGTGCGGCGGCAGTTTTTTCCACGACTTCGCTGGCCTTGCGGCCCTGTGCCATGGGCCCCCACGGCAGAAACGCTATGCCGTTTGCTTCACAATAATCGACCACGAAATCCCATTCGCGATCGGAGAAGCTGTAGCGGTTCTGCACGCTGACAATTGGGACGATCTTCTGCGCACGATGAATGTGTTCGAGCGTGACGTTGGAAAGACCGACGTGGCGAACCTTGCCCTGCTCTTTCAGGTGCGCGAGGGTTTCCATCGAGGCGTCAAAGGAGACGGCCGGATCAGGAACGTGGAGTTGGTAAACATCGATCCGCTCCAGGCGCAGACGATTGAGGCTGCCTTCAATGGCTTGCTGAATGTGCGCGGGACTGGCGTTGTGCTGCCATACGCCTGGACCGTGGCGCGACCATCCGGCTTTGGTAGCAATGACGAGGCCGGCCGGATATGGCCAGAGCGCTTCCGCGATCAGTTCTTCTGAGACGTCGGGACCATAGGAATCGGCAGTGTCGATGAAGTTGACGCCGAGTTCGACGGCGCGGCGCAAAGTGGCGAGCGCGCCGTCGACGTCATTGGGCGGACCCCAGATGCCCTGGCCCGTAATGCGCATGGCGCCGTAGCCCATGCGATTCAAAGTTAAATCGCCGCCGATAGTGATGGTTCCAGCTCGCGCGGCAGGCGAGAGTTCGGATTCGAGCGTCACCTTCGTTTCTCCTTAGACAGTCACTTCCCAGCCCGGTTCGTAGGTGCGGGCCCAGTACTTCATGGCCTCGGGATCGCCAATGATGTGAGCGGTTTCAGTATCGAGGCGCAGTAGTCGATCGACGAACCAGGCGATGTTTGAGAGGAGAAGCATGGTCACAGTGACATTGGCGACCGGGACGGGAGAGTTGAGCTTTTCCTGGCCGCGAATGGCCGCAATGAAGTTGGCGAAGTGAGCGTCGGTCATCGAGTCGGCTCCGATCAAGTCGCCGGTCGAAGTGGCGTGGCCGACGCGATACCTGTCAATCTGCTTCCCTTTCCAATCAAAAACGTCGTATCCGTCGCGATCGATAACGACCGAACCCTTGGTGCCTATGATCAGCGAGCCCCGGTCGCGGTCGTAGAGACGCATGCCCTGGCAGGAGCGGCCTTCCCACGAAATGAGCTTGTCAGGGTACTCGAAGTTGGTGACGGTCGTGTCGGGAAATTGCCAGTCATCCTTGAACTGGTAGCGCCCCCCGCTTGCGGTCACGGCGTGGGGGATCTCGGCCTGTAGAGCCCAGCGGCAGATGTCAACCTCGTGAGTTCCATTGTTGAGAGTCTCGCCCGTGCCATAGCGACGCAGCCAATGCCAGTTGTAAGGATGAATATTGTCCTTGTACTCACTGCGCGGCGCGGGGCCCTGCCACAGATCCCAGTTGAGCGTGGCGGGCACGGGCGCCGGCTTGCCAATGCCCATGGAGCCGCGCGTGTTCGCGTACCACGATTTGGCCATGTACGCCTCGCCGATCAGGCCATCGTGAATCTTCTGCATCATGCGGATGGTGTAGTCAGAGGATCGCTGCTGATCGCCTACCTGAACGAGTCTTCTATATTTCCTCTGCGCCGCCACAAGCAACTCGCCCTCGCGCGGATTCTGACTGGAAGGTTTTTCGACGTAAACGTGTTTACCGGCCTTCAGCCCGAGCACCGCCAACGGCGTGTGCCAATGGTCGGGAGTGGCAACCGTAATGGCGTCGACGTCCTTCGATTCCAGCACATGGCGGAAATCGGTCTCGGCCTTGGGCGCGTAGCCAAGCTCTTGCTCCGCTTCCGCTGCAAACTTTGCGAGAATCCCCGAGTCGACGTCGCAAATATACGCGACGCGAGCGCTGCTGCTGTTGGCGTGCAGTGATGAAAGATGCGCGTGGCCGCGGCCGTTGAGGCCATTGATGGCAAAGTTCAGCCGATCGTTGGCGCCGAGAATCTGCGCATAGCTCTTCGCCGTTGAAGCAAAGGCTGAGGCCGCTGCACCCGCAGCAAATCCGTTGACGAATTGTCGGCGGGAAATCATTTTCTCTCCATTCGCTTCAAAGCTTTCGGCGTTCAGCTTGCAGCCTCATCCAGTATCGTTCGCCGCTGAAGGCTCCCTCCGCCGCAACGAATTATACCGTTGCGCGGCGAGGCGCGCGGCAGGATGCGGGCGCTTGTAAACTCCTGGTGAGGATAATGGATTTGCGGGCTTTCCATGTCCCTTCCGCAGTTCGGTTTTGTGGCCCTTTCGCGCGAAAATGGAACGAGGGGATGTAAACTTGGCCCGCATCGGGACGTCTACCAAACTGATGGCAGCCGGAACAGCCGTAAAGCCGATGACCGTGGAAGCGGCGAAGGAGATTGCTGCGCAGGATTTCGCCAGCATCGTTGAAAGCCACCGGCCGCAGATCTTCCGCTTTCTCCTGGCATCGCTCCGGGACGCGGATCTTGCTGAGACGCTTACGCAGGAGTGTTTCCTGAAGGCGCACCGGAACTGGAATCGCTTTCGCGGCGATTCAAGTGCGATGACTTGGCTGATGCGGATCGCCATCAATTTGCAGAAGGATCACTGGCGCAACCGGCGCCTGCAGTTCTGGCGGCATACGCAGGCGAATGCAATTGGTGTGGACGAGGCCAGCGACTGGCTGCCGAACGGCGAGCGTAATGCGGAGCAGCAGATCTTGGCTCGGGAACAGGTCGCCCAGGTTTGGAAGGCAGTGGAAGGTTTAAGCGAACGGCAACGAACGGTATTCCTGCTGCGTTACGTCGAGGACCGGGAGTTGAGCGAGATTGCACGAGCCACAAGATTGAGCGAGGGCACAGTGAAGGCCCACTTATCGCGGGCGCTCGCGAGAGTGCGCGCGGAGCTGAGAGGAACACGATGAGCAACAGAGATAAATTGGCGGGAGAGATCGACGATCCGATCGTAGCGGGAGCGCTCAAGCACTTCAAGGCCAGCGTGAATGCCTGGAGTGAGGCGACGTACACCGAGCCCCGGACGGGGGTGAGAATGGCACGGCACAATTGGCGCCTGGCAGCAATCTGGGCGCTGGGATGCTTGCTGGCGGCCGGAAGCCTGGCGGGCGGATTGTACGAACGCCATGTGCGGCAAGAGTCGGCCCGGATCGAAATAATGAAAGCTGCAATCAGGGCGGCAGAGCAAAAAGCCGCGCTGGAGCGCAAGGCCGCAGAAGAGCCAGTCGCGGCCACAACCGCCGGCAAGCGGCAGCCAACCGCCGTAAAGAACGCAGCCAGTGCGGATGAGGATTTGCTGGCAACGGTAGACAACGATGTATCGCGACAGGTTCCGGCGGCCATGGAACCGCTGGCCCAAATGATGGACAACAGCGGTACGAATTGAATTGCTCATTAGACAAGGCACGAGGAAACTCATCAGAAGGCGGGAAAGGGTCCCTTGGGACACAAGGGGGAAATCGATGAAGACGTTGAAAATTGTGCGACTGGTTTTGGCGGTATCGGGAGTGTTGATGGCGGGAGGTTGGGCGTGCGCGCAAGAGCCCGGCGGGCCAGGCATGGGACAAGGTTTCGGGCAGCATCGGCCTCCTTTGGAGCGCTCGTTCGGCTTCGCAAACGGACAATTCTGGAACAATCCGAACGTTGTAAAACAGTTGAACCTGACTGACGATCAGCGCAAGGCGATGGATGGAATTCTGCAGGACCACCGCATGAAGCTGATCGACATGCAGGCCACCTTGCGCAAGGCCGAGCTGGCGCTGGGACCGCTGATGAAGGCTGATACTCCGGACCGGGCAGCGATTGAAGCGCAAATCGACAAAGTCGTGGGCGCGCGCGCTGACCTGGAAAAGGCGAATGCGCGTTTCCTGCTGGACATTCGAATGCAGTTGAAGCCCGACCAGTGGAAGCAGCTGCAGACCATGCACCAGAACCGGATGGATCACCCGGGAATGCGCGAGCATGACCGTGGTCAGTGGGGACACGATGGACAGAGGCCGGGGATGGGCGGCCCGGGCAACCAATTCCGCGGGGGGGGCGGCCAATTCCATCATCCTCAGCCGCCTCCTCCACCGCCGGATGTGGCTCCGCAGGCAGCTCCGGCTCCTGTGCCGGCTCCGGGGACTGGCCAGGAGCAATAACGGCACGGGGTGGCTCACGGCCTTCGGCTTCAGCACTTGAGCACGGCTGAAATCAGTGCGATTCACACAGAGCGCAGGAACTATTGGCACAGAAACTGGCGGCGGGGATCATTCCCCTGCCGCCTTTTTTGTGCGCTCACGAAGCCGGCTGCGAAGTCCGCGCTGGCGAGCCTTACCCGGGTGCCCGGTTCGCCGCAGTGGTCCAGGT
>Ga0181522_10000763_pt1 | contig 21803 bp, 17 predicted proteins | sample PEATcosm2014_Bin_27_FD_121103 | JGI IMG/M metagenome (GOLD analysis project Ga0181522, IMG submission 121103) | Peatland microbial communities from MTU Mesocosm Facility, Houghton, MI, USA - PEATcosm2014_Bin05_10_metaG | ecosystem: Environmental > Terrestrial > Soil > Wetlands > Peat | place... | reverse complement strand
CCGCGGCTGACGATCGTCAGCGGATCGGCGACGAGTTGTTTGATCAGCTTGGTCGGCCGCGGCGTCGTCGTGATCACCGCCTGCGGCTTGGCGCCGAGGCGCAGGCCGAGCAACGCCTGTTCGAACGCGTCGGGTTTCTTCCATGCCGCCAGTTCGTCGAGCCACAGCTTTTCATGCTGCTTGCCGCGCAAACGATCTGGCTCTTCAGCCGAGAACAGCAGCGACGTTGCGCCGTTCGGCCAGGCGAGGCGGCCGGCGGCGCGCGCATAGCGCGGTCGCTCCTCGCGCGGGCAGACGGCCATCAGTCCCGATTCGCCCAGCACCATCACGTCGCGCACGTCGTCGTGGGTCGCGCCGATCAGGTTGACGATGGCGAAGCTCTTGATCCATTCGCGCACCGCCTCGGCGCCGGCGCGCGTCTTGCCGGCGCCGCGCCCGGCAAGGATCAGCCAATAGATCCAGTCGCCCGGCGGCGGCCGCTGGTCGTCGCGCGCCCACAGCGACCAGTCGTAGAAGACCTCGTCACATTGCTTGTCGTCCAATGCGCCGAGCAGCTTGGCGCGCTCGGCGGGCGACAGGGCGAGCAGCGCGCCGATGTTGCGCAACAGCTTCGAGCGATCGGCGTCGGCGCCGCGCCAGCCGTGACCGCGCGGCGTACGCGATCTGCGCCCGGGTTTCGCGCGCGCGCTCACGGCTCGGTCTTTCGCGCCGCGATCATCCTCTCGGCCATCGCGTTGAGCTTGGCGAGCAGCCGCTCGCGCCCGCCCTCGTGCGGCGCGTCGTTCGCCGGGGCAAGCTTGTTGAAGCCATGGTAGCGGTCGAGCCGGTCGATGATCTTCAGCACGCGGTCGATCGCCGCCGTCTCGCCGGCCGCGGCCAAGGGCGCCAGCGTCGCCGCCATCGCTTCCAGTCGCGCGATCTGCAGCCGCGCGTGATCGGCCGACGGGGCGACCCACCGCCGCCGCAATTCGTCGCGCAGCAGCGTCTCGACCCGCTTGCGCGTCAGGCCTTCGCCGTCGGCGACCGCCTCGACCGATTGGCCGGCCACCAGCGCGGCGACGATCTTCGCTCTGTGGCGAGCGCGCGCGGATTTGCGCACGCGAACCGGCGCGTCGGTTGGCGGCATGGGCGATCCTGCAATGTCGGGAAAGCGGAAGGCGCCGCGAATTCGCGCCATCTCCACTGTGCATGAATATGCCGCAAGCCGCGTTAGAGGACAAGAAAATGTTGCGGCGAGGCGGTTGGGGAGCGCCAATTACGCTAGCGGGATCAGCATGTTATATCCTGCGTGTTCCCTAACGCCGTCATGGCCGTCCCCGGATCAAGTCCGGGGACGGCCATGACGTGTTCTTGGTTTCGGCGCCTCACCGTCTCCGGCTCGCCCCGAATCCCAGCTCAATCACGTTCCACGCCAGCATGGCGACGGCAAGCGCGGCGAACACATAGACGAGCGCCTCCGGCATCGTTCCTTCCGAGCGCGGCTGATACCAGTACGCCGCGCCGGCGACGAGCAGCGAGAACGGCGCCAGGCCGGCGAGCGCCGGCGGCTTGCCGCGATCCGCGAAGCGCTTGGCGCTGACGAAATACTCCGCCACTGCGCACAGGATCAGCGCGAAGGCATAGACGATCAGATAGGCGTGCCGCGCCACGACCAGCGGGTCGATGAAGGTCTCGCGCGCCAGGTCGCGCGGCGCATCCGGCGCGACGACGAAGGCGACGGCCGTGAGCGCCAGCGCGATCCCCACCGGGCCGACGCTGGCCAGCGCCCATTCGCGCCCGCCGATCGTCCCCTCGCTTTCGCGGTAGAGAAAACGGAACCGCGCCGCATCGAGATTGAGAACGGCCCTCACCCTAACCCTCTCCCGCGAGCGGGAGAGGGGACGCGCCCTTTCTCCCGCCCGCGGGAGAAGGTGGCGCGAAGCGCCGGATGAGGGGCCGCGCGCGCCAGCGAGCCGCAGAATGCAAAACTCGCCATCAATCCCTCAACAGCTCGTTGATGCCGGTCTTGGCGCGGGTCTTGGCGTCGACCGTCTTGACGATCACGGCGCAATAGAGCGACGGGCCGGGCGAACCGTCGGGCAGCGGCTTGCCGGGCAGCGAGCCGGAGACGACGACCGAGTAGGGCGGCACGTAGCCGACATGGACCTTGCCGGTGGCGCGATCAATAACCTTGGTCGAAGCCGAGATGAACACGCCCATCGACACCACCGAGCCCTCGCCGACGATGACGCCCTCGACCACTTCCGAGCGCGCGCCGATAAAGCAGTCGTCCTCGATGATCGTCGGATTGGCCTGCAGCGGCTCGAGCACGCCGCCAATGCCGACGCCGCCGGAAAGATGGACGTTCTTGCCGATCTGCGCGCAGGAGCCGACAGTCACCCAGGTGTCGACCATCGTCTTCGCGTCGACACGGGCGCCGAGGTTGACGAAGCACGGCATCAGCACCGCATCGGGCGCGATATAGGCCGAGCGGCGCACGATGCAGCCGGGCACGGCGCGGAAGCCGGCGGCGCGGAACGCGGCTTCGTCCCAGCCGGCGAACTTCGAGGGAACCTTGTCCCACCACACCGCGCCGCCTGGCCCGCCGGGGACGATGGCGTTGTCGTTGAGACGGAACGACAGCAGCACGGCCTTCTTCAGCCACTGGTTGACCTTCCACGACTGCGGTCCGGTCGCGCCGGGAATTTTCTCCGCCACCCGCGCCTTGCCATTGTCGAGCATGTCGAGCGCCCGCTCGACCGCGTCGCGCACGTCGCCCGCCGTCTGCGAGCCGATCGCGGCGCGGTCTTCAAAGGCCTGTTCGATAAGGGCTTGCAGCTTGGCGTCGGACATCGGGGGTTCCATCGATTTTGGCGCGGCGAGGTTTCGTCGCCGAAACGGTGGATGTCAATGGCGGGGCGTCTCCCCTTCTCCCGCGAGCGGGAGAAGGGGACGCGAAGCGCCGGATGAGGGAAGGCGCCGAAAGGCGCGTTGGTCGCGCGTAGCCTTGGTCAGCGACGCTCGAACGCGGCGGCAACCTTCGGCTGCAGTTCGGCAGAGAGCGCCGTCGACCTCCTGGAAGCCTCCTGTTTCCGAAGGCCCGAGACTGTCAATGGCGCGCGGGACGCGCGCCGGCTTCGGCGGCCGAAGGCCATTGACAGTCTCGAACCTTCGGAAGGTCTTGCTTCCAAGAGGTCGACGGCTTGGCGTGTTGCGTCCAGGGGCCCGCCGGGCCGCCTGCGACTCCATCGCCGCCCTGCGCCTTCCTCCAGTTGATCGCCGTCATTGCGCCGCCTGGCGCCCGGGCGCCACTTCGGCGCTCTGATTGTGGCGTTCGGCAGCGGCTGCTCGGCGCGACGACGGCTGGCCAAATGACAACGCGCCTTTGAGGAGGATCGCATGGAACTGAAGGACTCTCGCACCGCCCGGAATCTCCTCAAGGCGTTCGCCGGCGAAAGCCAGGCGCGCAACCGCTACACGTTCGCCGCGTCAGTCGCTCACGCAGAGGGACTGGAGCACGTCGCGGCCGTCTTCCTGGAGACGGCGGACAATGAAAGGGAGCACGCCAAGCTGTTCTTCCGCCATCTGGCGCCGCTTGCGCCCGCGGCGCTCGAAATCACCGCGAGCTATCCGGTCGTGGCCGGCGACACGGCCGCGCAGTTGAAGGCGGCGTTCGAAGGCGAGAACGAGGAATGGTCCGGCCTCTACCCGGAATTCGCCAAGGTCGCGCGGGAGGAGGGGTTCGCCGACATCGCCAGGACGTTCACGCTGATCGCCAGGGTCGAGAAGGATCACGAGGCCCGCTATCGCCGCCTCTACGATCACGTCGTCAACGGAACGGTCTTCCAGCGCGGCGAAAAGATCTACTGGCGCTGCCGCAACTGCGGCTACATCCACGAAAGCGACATCGCCCCCGGCCTCTGCCCCGCCTGCCAGCACCCGCAAGCGTTCTTCGAGCCGGTTGGGGAGAATTACTGAGCGTTGCGGGCGCGCACCCTTCTCCCCCTCGGGAGAAGGTGTCGGCCGAAGGCCGACGGATGAGGGGTCGCGCCGAGGCGCGATTCGCTTGCCTGTTGTCGTGACGCCAGCGACCGCAAGCAACAAACCACCGTCATGGCCGGGCTTGACCCGGCCATCCACGTCTTTCCGTCGCGGCTAGCGCCAATGGGTCGACGCGACGGCGCCGCGCGTCATTCTTAATAACATTATTTTTGTGTGTTAATACGCTTGGCCGCGGCGGGAAAATTCCCGCCAACCCCCTGAAATCGCCCCGGCGCGTCCGAAAATGGCGCGCCCCCCTCACCGCACCAGCACGTTCCTGAACTGCCAGGGGTCGCTCGCGTCGATGTCCTCGGCGAACAGGCCGGGCCGGCCGGTCAGGGGGGTCCAGTCGGTGTAGGCGCCGATCACCGGGCCGAGGTAGGGCGTCTGCACTTCGAGGCAGCGGCGGTGGTCCATCTCGTCGGCCTCGACGATGCCGGCCTTCGGGTTTTCCAGCGCCCACACCATGCCGGCGAGCACAGCAGAAGTGACCTGCATGCCGGTGGCGTTCTGGTAGGGCGCGATCGTCCGCGTCTCCTCGACCGAGAGCTGCGAGCCGTACCAATAGGCGTTGCGCTTGTGGCCGTAGATGAGCACGCCGAGCTCGTCGATGCCGTCGAGGATTTCCGCTTCGCCGAGGATGTGGTGCTCCTTCTGCATCGCGCCGGCGCGGCCGAACATCTCATGCAGGCTCAGCACCGCGTCGTCGCACGGGTGATAGGCGTAGTGGCAGGTCGGCCGGTAGACTGCCTCGCCCTTGCCGTCGCGCAGCGTGTAATAGTCGGCGATCGAGATCGACTCGTTGTGGGTGACAAGGAAGCCGAACTGGCCGAGCGCGGTCGGCGTCCACGAGCGCACGCGGGTGTTGGCGCCGGGCTGCTCGAGATAAATCGCCGCGCCGCAGCCTTCCGACTGGAAGCCGGCGTTGGCCGGCGTCCATTTCTCGTGCGTGCCCCAGCCGAGCTCGGCCGGCTGCATGCCTTCGGAGAGGAAGCCCTCGACCGACCAGGTGTTGACGAAGACGTTGCGCGGCTTCGGCTGCTTGGCGCGCTGCGTGTCGCGCTCGGCGATGTGAACGCCCTTGACGCCGAGCCGCTGCGCCAGCCGGCCCCAGTCGTCGCGCGTCTTCGGCGCGTCGGCTTTGTCGCCGAGATCGGCGGCGAGGTTGACCAGCGCCTGCTTGACGAACCACGACACCATGCCCGGATTGGCGCCGCAGCACGAGACCGCGGTCGAGCCGCCGGGGTTGGCGCGCCGCTCGGCGAGCACCGTCTCGCGCAGCGCATAGTTGGTGCGCGACGCGTTGCCGCGCGACTTGTCGAAATAGAAGCCGGGCCACGGCTCGACGACGGTGTCGATATAAAGCGCGCCGATCTCGCGGCAATACCGCATGATGTCGAGGGACGACGTGTCGACCGACAGGTTGACGCAGAATCCCTGGCCGCCGCCCTCGGTCAGCAGCTTGCCGAGCGTCTGGCGATAATTGTCGGGCGTGATGGCGAGATGGAGGAAACGGATGCCGCGCTCGTCGAGCAGCTTGCGGTCCGAGCCGTCGGGGTCGATGACGACGAAGCGGTCCTTGTCGTAGTCGAAATGGCGCTCGATGAGGGGCAGGGTGCCTTTGCCGATCGAGCCGAAGCCAATCATGACGATCGGGCCGGTGATGCGAGCGTGGCGGCGCCAATGCGGCATGATGGTCTCTCTCCTGATGGCGAGCCGGGACGGCGGGCGTCCGGCGCGGCGCTCTAAAAGCAAGCCACGCCCGGCGCGTCAATAGGCGGAGGCGCAGCCCGTTTCCCTCTCCCCGCGAGCGGGGAGAGGGAATTCGTCTTTGACGACGGTTTCATGAATTGCTGCGGCTGGCCTTAGAGTCCCGCCGCGCCGCCGTCCGAGCGCGGGTCGTGCGCCGCGGCGATCTCGCCCTTAGTCGCGCGCATCAGCGCGCCGGCATGGCCGAACAGGTCGCACTCGGCCGCGCCGCGCCGCTCGATCGCATGGCCCGCCGCCGCCAATGCCGCGGCGGTCGAATCGTCGTAGCCATTCTCGATCTTCACGGTCGCTGCCGGCTCGCCCCAGCGGCGGGTGAAAAAATGGCGCGGCGCGGCGAGCGCTTCGTCAAGCGGCGCGCCGGCGGCGATGCGGGTGAACACCTGCGCCTGGAACTGCGGCTGGCCGTCGGCGCCCTTCGAGCCGTAGGCGAGGACACGGCCGTCGTCGAACACTGCGAGCGCCGAGTTGAGCGTGTGGAACGGCCGCCGCCCCGGAATCAGCGGATTACGCGCCTGCGGGTCGAGCGAGAAGGCGGCGCCGCGGTTCTGCATCAGCACGCCGGTTCGCGGCAGGACGCAGCCGGAGCCGTAGTCCCAGAACACCGACTGAATGAAGGACACGGCGAGGCCGGATGCGTCGATCGCGCCCATCCACACTGTGCCGCCTTTGTCGGGCGGCAATGGCCACGGCGCGGCGCGGCGCATGTCGATCCGCGCCGCCTCGCGGTCGAGGTTCGCCGCGGACAGCAGCGCTGCGAAGTCGTGCGTCACATGAGCGAAATCGACGCAGGCCTGGTCGCGGATCGCCATGGCGCGCTTCGCCGCCTCGATCAGCGCATGCGCGTGGGCGAAGCCTTCGGGCTTGCCCGGCGCCAGCCGCTCGTGGAGGCCGATCATCATCAGCGATGCAAGGCCTTGCGTCGGCGCGGGCGTATTGTAGAGCGTCGCCGTCTTCAGCCGCAGCGACAGCGGCTCGCGCCACTCGGCGCGATAGCGCATGAGGTCGTCGCGCGTGATCGGCGCGCCGATGCGTTCGAGGTCGGCGGCGATCTCGCGTCCGACGTCGCCGCGATAGAAGTCGGCGAGGCCGGCGCGACCGAGCTGTTCGAGCGTGTCGGCGAGCCGCGGCGCTCGGCGGATCGCGCCGGCCTCGGCGGGCTTGGCGTCGACGAGAAACGCCTCGGCGAATCCGGGCGCGGCGACGAGGTCTGGATCGCTTCGGGGATCGAGGCGCGCCTCCGACGTCGAGACCGGATAGCCGTCGCGCGCCCGCCGCACGGCGTTTTCCAGCAGCAGCGGCGGCGGCAGTCGGCCGCCGCGGGCGCGCGACAATTCGAGCGCCAACGTCCAACCGCCGAGCGCGCCCGGGACAGTCAAGGCCGCCTTCGCTCCACGGATCGGCACGGCGTCGAGGTCGAGCGCGCGATAAGCGGCGATCGACGCGCCGGCGCCGGCGTAGCCGCAGGCCTCGATCGCCCGCACCCGGCCGCCGGGCTCACGGATCAGCCAGAAGCCGTCGCCCCCGATCGAGACGTTGTGGGGATAGACAACTGAAATCGTCGCCGCCATTGCGACCATCGCTTCGATCGCGTCGCCGCCCTGGGCGAGCGCGTCCCGGCCGGCTTCAGCGGCGAAGCGATGCGGCGCGGCGACCGCGGCGCGGGAATAGACGGCAGTCTCGGACACGGGCGGCGGCTCATTTCGGGGAATCGGGCGATGCTTGCACGCTCGGGCCGCTTGGTATAGCCCTTGCCCCGTTTCGAGGCTCGGAGAGCGCTGTGCACGCCAAAGGTTCGATCAACTGGATCAACGTGTTGACGATCGTCAGCGTCGCCGTGCTGGTCGGCACGGAACTGGTTGGCGCGGCCGGCGCGGCCGGTTGGGCGATCGGCGGCCTGTTTCAGTTCGGCGACCTCATTACCCACATTCTCGAGGTAGCGTTGATCCTCCTCGCGTTGTTCGGCCTGACCCGCTTCCTGCATGCCGTGTTGGGGCACGAGCAGCTCCGCTACTGAGACTCAGGACGCGCGCCGGCCTTTGCGGCCAGCGCCTGGCGCACCGCCGGGGCGACCACCGTGCCGAACAGCTCGATCGAGCGCATGACCGCCTTGTGCGGCATCAGGCCGACGCGCATCTGCATCAAATAGCGCTGGTGGCCGAAGATGGCGTGCTGGGCGAGGATCTTGGCGATCGCCTCCGCCGGCGTGCCGACCGTCAGGTGGCCGTTCGGCGCCCGGCCGGCTTCAAACTGGGCGCGCGTCAGGCCCGGCCAGCCCCGCTCGCGGCCGATGCGCGACATCGTCTCGGCATACGGCTCGTAGAAGGCTGCGGTCGCTTCCTCCACGGTGTCGGCAAGAAAGCCGTGGCCGTTGATCCCCAGCGCAAGCTTGGCTTGATCCTGGCCGGCGCGTTTGGCCGCCTCGCGGTAGAGATGGGCCATTGGCGCGAAGCGCGCCGGCTCGCCGCCGATGATCGCCAACGCCAACGGCAGCCCAAGCGCCCCGGCGCGCGCGATCGATTGCGGCGTGCCGCCGACCGCGATCCACACCGGCAGCGGGTTCTGCAGCGCGCGGGGGTAGACGCCGAGATCCTTCAGCGGCGCACGCAACCGCCCATCCCAGCTCACGCGCTCGTTGGCGCGGATGGCAAGCAGCAGTTCGAGCTTCTCAGCGAACAATTCGTCGTAGTCGTCGAGGTCGTAACCGAACAGCGGAAACGACTCGATGAACGAACCGCGCCCCGCCATGATCTCGGCGCGGCCGCCGGATAGCAGGTCGAGCGTCGCGAATTGCTGGTAGACGCGAACCGGATCATCGGAACTCAGCACCGTGACGGCGCTCGATAGGCGAATCGTCTTGGTGCGCGCCGCCGCGTAGGCGAGCGCCACTGCCGGCGCCGAAACCGCGTAGTCCGGCCGATGGTGCTCGCCGAGCGCGAACACGTCGAGCCCAACCCGGTCGGCCAGCTCGATCTCCGCCATCGTCTCGGCGAGCGTGCGCTCGACATGGATCGGCGCGCCTGTCGCCGGATCGCGTTCGGTCTCGACGAATGTGTAGACGCCGAATTGCATGGTTTGGGTCCTGGCTGTCGCGCGCGAGAAGGTTCGCGCGCCGCCTCGTTATCCGCGCACGCTCTGATTGGCAAAACGCGGCGCCGGCAGGGCGGTTGTGCGAGCGCTGTGACTCGCTCAGGCGTCGTCGCTCGCACTCGGGGGAGGCGTCGCCATCGCATGCGCTTTCCGGCCGCCGCGCTCGACTGCGGCGCGCGCTTCCACATGCGCGAGCAAGTCGCCTGCGGTCTCGAGGCAGCGCTTGGCCAGCATTTGCGCCCCTTCCGCCAACTCCGTTGATTCGCGCACGATTTCGACGTTGCGTTCCATATCCTCGTGCGACCACCCGCGTGAATGTGCGATGTACGGGAATTGTGGGAATGAGAAGCCCAGTTCGGCGAAGAAGCCGAGCATCTGGCCCGCCACCGACTGAATGTTGTCCTGACCGCCGACGATGATGAAGCCGGCGACCTTGTTGCGGATGAGCACCTGATTGCGGATGGTGATGGCGTTCTGCACGCAGTTCAGGCGTTCGGCCATTTTGAAGTACAGCGACGAGGCTGCGCCCCAGCGGATCGGCGTCGCGACAATGATCGCGTCGGCCCAATGCACCAGCGCCTCGTAAACCTGATCCATCTCGTCGCTGGAATCGAACTGCGTGATCGAGCACGGCCAGGTGCAGGCGCGGGCGTTCTTGGAATAGAACCCCTCGCAGGCGCGGAACCTCAGCGCATTGAGCCGGATGAGACGCGTCTCGGCGCCGAGGCGCTCCGCTTCGCGCAAAGCGTGACCCAGCAAATGATCGGAACCGGAAAAGCGGGGGTTGCCTTCATCCATCGCCGTCGTCGAAATGCCGGCGAGTCGCAACGGTCCAGCGCCACGCACGATCGGACGCGCCAGCGGATGGGGGGCATGCGGGAGCCGGTTGCGCTTGCTGGCGCCGGCGAGATTGACGAAAACCCGGCCGCCTTCCACTTTGACCGGGAAACCCGGAACGCAGTCGGCCTCGAAGCCCGGCTCGCCGGCCCCGGTGCAGCGGTGGAATTTCCAGTAGTGCCAGGGGCAGACGATATAGTCGCCCTCCAGGCGCCCCTCGCCGAGCGGCCCGCCAACATGATTGCAGACGTTCGACACGACGCCGACTCGGTCGCCGACGCACGAGACCGCGAAGTCCTGCCCTTGCACGCGCACGCGCTTCAGCGGAGCGGCCGAAAGCTCCTTCAGTGATCCGATGTCGATCCACGTTTCGAGGTCCGCCATCGCTCGTCCCCTTGGCGTTTCCGTCCCAGGAATTCCAGCCGACCACGCCTCGATCGCGGCGTCGATCTGTGTTCGCGTGTAACATGACGTTGTTACAGCCGAAAGGATCGTGGGACATCGACCTGCGCCCGGTTCGGCCGGTCGCGCCGAAGGGAGCGCTTGCCATGACCACAACGCCATCCTGGCGCCCGCTCAGCGGCGTCGATACGAAGCAGCTTGCGGAAGCCCGGCTTCAGACCCATTACGCCGTTCAATGTCTGGCCAAGTTCGCTCGCGCTGCTCTGCCGGCGCAGCCGGACGACAGCCACACCAATCTCGGATGGGATGACGGGCTCGACGGCTTTGTCACCCACCCGCTTCCCGACGGCGCACGGCTCGGGCTGCGATTGCGCGACCTCACGCTGACGGCGGAGGGCGGTGAGGCGGGGCGGGCGGAGCGCGCAATCTCGCTCATCGGCCGCACCGACGCCGAGGCGCGTGCATGGATGGACCTTGCGCTCTCACGAGACCGTTTGGACGCTCGCGCGCTCGATGCGCCGTCTCCCTACGCGATGCCGCCCCACGCGATCGCGCGAGGGGGAACCTACGGCGCCGCCCGCATCGGCACGGCGCTGGAGGAACTCGCCGCATGGTTCGCCAACGGGCAAAGTGCGATCGATTCGCTGCGTCGCGCGATGCTAGGACACGGCCACGACGCGCCCGCGCCGCGCTGCTGGCCGCACCATTTCGATTTGGCGACGCTGACGTCATTCCGTCTGTCTCGCGGGGCAACGACGGCGTACGTCGGCGCCGGCCTGTCGCCAGGCGATCGCTACTATGGCGAGCCGTATTTTTACCTCTCAGTTTATCCAGCGCCCAATCGCTCGGCGCTGCCGCCGCTGCCGCCGCTCGGCCGTTGGCATGTCGAAGACTTCACTGGAGCAGTCGCGACGGCGACCGCTATCCTCGCGACGGCGCGTCCTGAGGCGGATACGGAAGCGTTTCTCGCCGCCGCTCTCGAAGACGCGCTCGCTCTATGCCGATGAACGAAATTCCGGCAAAAGAATAGCGTGACGCGGCGCACGCCGCGACGCGAGGACTGGGCGTAAATCCCTTCTCCCGCTTCCGGGAGAAGAGATCATGCCTTCCCCCATCCGCCGCCTGTCGGCGTGGCGATTTCGATCGCTTCCCCGGCCGCCAGCACAGTTTGCGCGCAACCGGGCAATTCTTCGCGCCGCCCGTCATTGCGTCGGACTGCGTTGCGACCCAATTCGCCCAGCTCGCCACCATCCATGCCGAAGCTGCTGACCCGACGACGGTCGGTCAGCAGCGCAAGCTCCATCGGCTGGCGGAAGCGGATGCGGCGCAGCGTGCCGTCGCCGGCGTTCCAACGGCCCTTGCCGCCGGAGCCGCGGCGGATATGAAAGTCTTCGAGGACAACCGGAAAGCGGCTCTCCAAAACCTCCGGGTCGGTGAGGCGCGAGTTGGTCATGTGGGTATGGACTGCGCTCGCGCCGTCGAAGCCGGGCCCGGCCGGCGCGCCGGAGCAGATCGTCTCGTAATATTGGTAGCGCGCGTCGCCAAAGGTCAGGTTGTTCATCGTCCCTTGCGCCGAGCCGAGCGCGCCAAGCGCGCCGAAGAGCGCGTCGACGACCGCTTGACTGGTCTCGACGTTGCCAGCGACGACTGCGGCGGGAAAACGCGGCGCCAACATCGAGCCTTCGGGAATGACAATTCGGATCGGCCGGAGGCAGCCGGCGTTCATCGGAATTTCGTCGTCGACCATGACGCGGAAGACATAGAGCACGGCCGCGCGCGCCACCGGCTCGGGGGCATTGAAGTTGTTTGGCTGCTGCGGCGAAGTGCCGGTGAAATCCACCGTCGCCTCGCGCGCGGCGCGATCGACCGTGATCTTCACCTTGATGACCGCGCCCTGATCGGTCTCGACAGCGAATTCGCTCTCTTTCAGCCGGTCGATGACACGCCGCACACTTTCGGCGGCGTTGTCCTGCACGTGGCCCATATAGGCAACGACGGTTCCGAGCGAGAACGCTTCGACCATGCGGCGCAATTCGCGTGCGCCCTTCTCGTTAGCGGCAATTTGCGCCTTGAGGTCGTTGACGTTCTGGACCGGATTGCGGGCGGGGTAGAGGCCGCCGGTCAGCAACTCGGTCAGCGCCTTGTCGCGGAACCGGCCGCGTTCGACGAGGCGGAAATTGTCAATATAGACGCCCTCCTCCTCGATGGTGGTCGCGCGCGGACTCATCGAGCCGGGCGCGATCCCGCCGATGTCGGCGTGGTGACCGCGGGAGGCGACCCAGAACAGGATCGCCTTGCCCGCATTGTCGAATACCGGTGTGCAGACCGTGATGTCGGGCAGATGGGTGCCGCCGTTATAGGGGGCATTGAGCGCGAAGACGTCGCCGGTGCGGATCTTGCCCGCGTTGAGGCGGATAATCGTCTCGACCGAACGGTCCATCGACCCCAGATGTACCGGCATGTGAGGCGCGTTGGCGACCAATCGGCCCTCGGCATCGAACACCGCGCAAGAGAAGTCGAGGCGCTCCTTGATGTTGACGGAATAGGCGGTGTTCTGCAGCGTCACGCCCATCTGCTCGGCGATCGACATAAACAGGTTGTTGAAGATTTCGAGCATGACCGGATCGGCCTTGGCCCCGATCGCCTCGCGCCGCGCCGCCGGTTTCACCCGCCGCAGCACGACATGGTTCTTGGCGGTGATCTCGGCGCCCCAGCCGTCCTCGACGACGATCGTCTGGTGCGGTTCGACGATCAGCGCCGGCCCGGCGACGCGCGCGCCGAGCGCAAGTGTTTCGCGGCGGAAGAGGCCGGCTTCGCGCCACGCGCCATGCGAGAAAAAGCGCATGGACACGGCGGCGGTCGGCGAGGGAGCATTCAGGTCGATCGCGCCGGCGCGCTCGGCGAAGCGCGCTGCGCCGCCGATCGCCTCGATCGCGACCGCTTCGATCGTCAGCGGCTTGACGCGGTCAATGAAGCCAAAGCGCGCCTTGTGCGCCTTCTCGAAGGCGCGGCGCATCGCGGCGGCGCTGGTCAAGTCGATCTCGATCGATGTGTCGGAACCGGCATAGCGGACATGGGCCGCCACGCGGCGCCGGATCGCCGCCGCGTCGACGCCTTGACCCGCGACTTCATTCACCGCCTCGTCGCCTAAGCGCGCGACCAGCGGCGCGAGGCGGGCGAGCGCGCTGTCGCTCAGCGGCTCTTCGACCCCCTGGCTGCGATGGGCGCTGATGTCGGCGAGGCCCATGCCATAGGCCGACAGCAGTGACGACAAGGGATGGATCAGCACCGTCTCGATCGCCAGCGCATCGGCGACGTCGCAGGCGTGCTGGCCGCCGGCGCCGCCAAAGCAATTGAGCACGTAGCGGGTGACGTCGTAGCCGCGCGCGACGGAGATCTTCTTGATCGCCTCCGCCATCTTCGCGACCGCTATGGCGATGAAGCCGTCGGCGACGTCTTCCACGCTGCGGCCGTCGCCGATCTTCGCCGCCAACGTGGCGAAAGCGGCGCTGACGACTTCGGCGTCAAGTGGTTGGTCCTGGCCCAGGCCGAAGATCTTGGGAAAGAAATCGGGCGCGAGTTTGCCGACCATCAGATTGGCGTCGGTGACGGCGAGCGGGCCGCCGCGCCGGTAGCATTTTGGACCCGGATCGGCGCCGGCTGAATCCGGTCCAACCCGAAAGCGTGCGCCGTCAAAATGGAGGATCGAACCTCCGCCGGCGGCGACCGTGTGAATCTTCATCATCGGGGCGCGCATGCGTACGCCGGCGACTTCGGTCTCGAACGCCCGCTCGTAGCTCCCGTCGAAATGGGCGACGTCGGTCGAAGTGCCGCCCATGTCGAAACCGATCGCCTTGTCGAAGCCGGCGCTCAACGCAGTTCGCGCCATCGCGACGACGCCGCCGGCCGGGCCCGAGAGAATCGCGTCCTTGCCGGCGAACAGCTCGGCGGCGGTGAGGCCGCCCGACGACATCATAAACATCACCCTCGCTCCGGTTCGCTTGGCGTCGAGCGCTGTCGCCACGCGGCGCACGTAGCGGGCGAGGATCGGCGACAGATAGGCGTCGACGACGGTCGTGTCGCCGCGGCCAACAAGCTTGATGAGCGGCGAGCATTCGTGGCTGACCGACACCTGGGCGAAGTCGAGTTCGCGGGCGATTCGCGCGACCTGTCGCTCGTGCTCGGGGTAGCGGTAGCCGTGCATGAAGACGATCGCCACCGCCGCGAAACCGTCAGCCACGGCTCGCACGAGCGCGGCGCGCACGGCGTCGAGGTCGGGCGCCGTCTCGACCGTTCCGTCGGCGAGCGTTCGCTCGTCGATTTCGATGGCCTCAGCGTAGAGCTGCTCGGGCTTGACGATGTTGCGCGCGAAGATGTTAGGGCGCGACTGGTAGCCAATCTCCAGCGCGTCGCGGAAGCCCTTGGTCGTCACTAGCAGCGTACGTTCGCCGCGTCTCTCCAGCAGCGCGTTGGTAGCGACGGTGGTGCCCATCTTGACGGCGCCGATCGCGCTATTGGGGATCGCCTCGTCCGACGCGAGGCGAAGCAAGTCACGGATCGCCTGCACCGCTGCGTCGTCATAGGCTGGACTCTCCGAGAGCAGCTTGCGCGCGTGCAGGCGACCGCGAGGGTCGCGGCCAATCACATCGGTGAACGTGCCGCCGCGGTCGATCCAGAAGTCCCAGCGCCGCCGTTTCCGCGCTTCGCCCCCGCGGTTTGTGATCACGCTCGCCTCATTTGCAGCAGCGCTTTTGTGGCACACCGCCGCTGCGGGGTCTATATTCCCGGCACAGTACCCATGGAGAGTTCGACGATGGAAATGGCGCGGTTCGGCAAGACGGGCATGAAAGTCTCGCGGCTGTGTCTCGGGTGCATGACGTACGGCTCGACGAAGTGGCGCGACTGGGTGCTCGACGAGGAGGCGTCGCGGCCGTTCATCCGCGAGGCGATCGAGCGCGGCATCAATTTCTTCGACACCGCCGACATGTACTCGGTCGGCGCAAGTGAGGAGATTCTCGGCCGCGCGCTGAGGGAATTCGCCAAGCGTGACGAGGTCGTCGTCGCCACCAAGGTTTTCAACCCGATGGGACCGGGGCCGAACGCGCATGGCCTGTCGCGCAAACACATCATGGAGGCGATCGACGCCTCGCTGAAGCGTCTTGGCACGGATTACGTCGACCTCTACCAGATCCACCGCTTCGACACCGAGACGCCGATCGAGGAAACGGTCGAGGCGCTCAACGATGTCGTGCGCGCCGGCAAGGCGCTGTACCTCGGCGCGTCGTCGATGTGGACTTGGCAATTCGCGCGCATGATCTCCGTCGCGCGCGAGCGCGGTTTGGCCGAGTTCGTCTCGATGCAGAACTTCTACAATCTCGTCTACCGCGAGGAAGAGCGGGAGATGATGAAGTTCTGCGTCGACCAGGGCATCGCCGTCATTCCGTGGTCTCCGCTGGCGCGCGGCTATCTGGCGCGGGAAGGCGCCGTAGCGCTGGGCGAGGGCGCGTCGACGGTGCGCGGTCGCACCGACGCCTACCCGCGCGCGCTGCAGCTCGGCTCAAGGCAGGACGAGGCGATCCGCCGCCGCGTCGGCGAGGCGGCCGACAAATACGGGGTCAAACCGGCGGTGATCGCGTTGGCGTGGGTGCTCTCAAAGGCCTACGTCACCGCGCCGATCGTCGGCGTCTCCAAGCCGCACCATCTCGCCGACGCGGTCGCGGCGTTGGCGCTGAAACTCGACGCGCGCACCATCGCCAGGCTGGAGGAGCCGTACCACCCGAAAGAGGTGGTTGGGCATCAGTGAAGGCGCTTCCTCTCCGCGTTTGCGCGGAGAGGACAGGCGCCGCGCGCTATCCCGCCCGCGCGAACACCGCCGCCACCGCGTCGGGAATTTCGCGCGGCGAGGCGATGATCGGGTCGGCGCCGGCCTCGGTCAGCTCTGTCCGGTCGCCGTAGCCCCATAGTGCGCCAATCGTCGGGATGCCGACCGCGCGCGCGCCGATCGCGTCGTAACGGCGATCGCCGATCATGACGATGCGCGATGTCGCTTCGAGCCGACCGCCGGCGATAGCCGCTGCGAGGACCGTGCTCTTTTCCGCGCCCCGTCCGTCCGAATTCGCGCCGTAGACGCCGTCGAAGAAATGGTCGAGGCCGAAGCGCTCGACGACGCGCTGCGCATCCACCTGTCGCTTCGACGTCGCGACAAACAGCCTTTCGCCGCGCGCGCGCAACTCGCCGAGCGCGGCGGTGACGCCGTCGTAGACTTTGTTTTCGAATATGCCGATCGTGTCGTAGCGCTCGCGGTAGAGTTCGAGCATCCGGTCGGCATTCTCCTCGCCGGCGAGCGAGGCGAAGCTTTCGCGCAACGGCGGGCCGACAATCCAGCCGAGTTCGGATTCGGCGGGAATCGGCCGCGCGCCCCCATCCTCGGTGTTGAGCCGGCGTAGCGCTTCGCGTGTGGAACGCTGGATTCCGGCGGCGGAATCCGTCAGCGTGCCGTCGAGGTCGAACAGAACCGCCGCGGCTTCCGTCATTTCAGCAGCACGTAGATATCGACCTGCAAATTGGGGTCTTCGGGAGATTTGATGTCGTTGAGGTATTCCTCGACGAAGATGTCCTGCGCGTCGACGCCCTTTTCGTCAAGGTAGGCAGTAATCGCTTCGTAGGTGCCGTCGATGTCGTCGTAGGCGCCGCGGTGCTCAAATCGCATCGCCTTGCCGACCGGCGAATCACCGATCTTAACGGCGTCCGACAACTGGGTCTTGCCGTCGGGCGCGGCGGGGATCGGCACGGCCGCGCGGAACTTGAAGCCAGAGTCGTCGGCTTCGAGGAAAATCGCGATCGGCGGTCCCGCCGGCTTGATTCCGGCCTTGGTGAGTTCGCTCCGCACAGTGGCGATTGCGCCGAGGATTGCCGAGTAGACTTCGTCACGGCCGGCCTTGCCGTCGAGATAGGCGGTGGGATGCGCCGTCAAATCGAGCGTTTCGCCCATTGAGCCGCTGTCGCCGGAGTTCGCGCTGGGAGAGGGCGACGGCGACGCTACGGGGGAGGGGGCCGCGGCGGGCGTCGGTGCGCCGGGCGAGGGCACGGGGGCCGGCGCGGCGACGGGGGCCGAAGTTGCTGTCGTCGCAGGGGCGGCCACGCTCGGCGCCGGACCCGAGGCGGATGGCGAAGCGGCGGGGGCGGCGGCAACAGGCGGCGTAGGCGACGGGGCCTGCTGGGCCTCGGCCGCGGCGGCAAACGCGACCAGCGCGCAGGCGGCCCACGCCGCGCGCGCTCGCGTCAAGCTGCGGACCATCGCTTAGCCCCTTCCAACGTTGGATGCTGCCTCGCGCCAGTATGCGGGCAAGCGCGCGCGGCGCCAAGCGGTCCGTCGCCGCGCCCCTCAAGCCGGCGCCGGTTTCACCCAACGAAGCGTCGGCTGACGCGCCGCCCGTGTCTCGTCGAGCCGCCGTCGCGGCGCGCCGACCGGAGCGGCGACGAAGCGCTCGCGGTCGCCGGCGAGCGCGCTCATCGCCAAGTCACGCAATGTCATGATGAACAGGTCGAGGCTCGCCTTCGATTCCGATTCGGTTGGCTCGATCAGCATCGCCCCGTGCACGACCAACGGAAAATATACTGTCATCGGGTGGTAGCCTTCGTCGATCATCGCCTTGGCAAAGTCGAGCGTGGTCAGTCCCGTGTCCTTCAACCAGCGGTCGTCAAACAGGGCCTCGTGCATGCAAGACTGGTCGCCGAATGGCGCCGACATCAGATCGCCGAGCGAAACGCGCACGTAGTTGGCGGAAAGCACCGCGTCCTCGGAGGCTTGCCGCAGCCCGTCGCCGCCGTGCGACAGGATGTAGGCGAGGGCGCGAACGAACATGCCCATCTGGCCGTGGAAGGCGCTCATGCGGCCAAACGCCTGCGTTCCTTCACTGTGTTCGGCAAGCGAGAGCGCCTGGCCGTTCCTGACGATCGACGGCGACGGGGCGAACGCCGCGAGCCGCTCGGACAAGACCACCGGGCCCGCGCCCGGACCGCCACCGCCGTGCGGCGTTGAGAACGTCTTGTGCAGGTTGATGTGCATCGCGTCGACGCCGAGGTCGCCGGGCCGCGTCTTGCCCATCACCGCGTTGAAGTTCGCGCCGTCGCAGTAGAAATAGGCGCCCGCCGCATGCACAGCGTCGGCGATTTCGACAATGTTGCGCTCGAACAGGCCGCAGGTGTTGGGATTGGTGAGCATGATCGCGGCGACGTCGGGCGCCAGCGCTGCGCTCACCGCCTCGGCGCTGACGACGCCGTCGGCTGCCGCGGGCACCGCGCGCACCGAGAACCCGATCAGCGCCGCAGTGGCCGGATTGGTGCCGTGTGCGGAATCGGGCACAAGGACGACGGTGCGAGTCTTGTCCTCGCCGCGCGCGGCAAGCGCCGCCTTGATCGTCATCATGCCGCACAATTCGCCGTGCGCGCCGGCCTTGGGCGACATCGCCACGGCGCTCATGCCGGTCAGCGTCAGCAGCGCATGCGCCAGCGAGTCGATCAGCTCCAGCGCGCCCTGCACCGTGGCGATCGGCTGCAGCGGATGGAGGTCGGCGAAGCCAGGCAGACGCGCCATCTTCTCGTTGAGGCGCGGATTGTGTTTCATCGTGCAAGAGCCGAGCGGATAGAGCCCAGCGTCGATCGAATAGTTGTTGCGCGAGAGGCGCACATAGTGGCGCACCGCCTCTGGCTCGGTGAGGCCCGGCAGGCCGATCGCCGCCTCCCGCGCGTGCGGGCCGAGCTTCGAGGCGAACGGCGCCGGAGCGTCGAAGTCGACGCCGGTCGCGTCGAGTCGGCCAGTCTCGAAGATCAGCGCTTCCTCCAAGTCAAGCGCGCGGTTGCCAGTGAACGTGCCGCGGCGAGGCGCATCTTCGACGTTCGGGCGGGTGGGGCGGCCTTGATTGTTCATTTCTTGCCCCCCGCTTGCAGACATTGCGCGAGCGCCTCCGCGTAGGCTTGCCGGTCGGCCAGCGTCGTAACCTCGGTGGCGGCGACGACGATCAGGTCGTCGAGTCCGGCGCGCGGCGCAAGCCGCGACACCGGTAGGCCGCCGATGATTCCACGCGCGGCGAGATCGTCGATCAGCCCCGCCGCCGCGCGCGGCGTGCGGATGGTGAATTCGTTGAAGTAGGCTTCGTTGACAATGCTGACGCCGTGAATCGCGCCGAGCCGCTCGGCGAGGTCAACCGCGGCGGCATGGTTGACCGCCGCAACACGGCGCAAGCCCGCTTCGCCAAGCAGCGTCAGATGGATCGAGAAGGCGAGCGCGCACAGGCCGGAATTGGTGCAGATGTTGCTCGTCGCCTTCTCGCGGCGGATGTGCTGCTCGCGGGTTGAAAGCGTCAGCACAAAGCTGCGCCGCCCGTCGGCGTCGACCGTCTCGCCGGCCAACCGTCCCGGCATCTGCCGAACGTTTTTCAGCCGAGTGGCGAACAGGCCAACGTACGGGCCGCCGAAGTTGAGCGCGTTGCCGATCGACTGGCCTTCGCCCACGACGATGTCGGCGTTCATTTCGCCGGGCGAACGCACCGCCCCGAGCGAGACCGCCTCGGTGAAGACGGCGACCAGCAGCGCGCCTTTGGCATGGGCGGCGGCGGCGATCGGCTCGAGGTCGCGCAAGTTGCCGAAGAAGTCTGGCGACTGGACGACGACGCAGCTTGTCTCGTCGTCGATCTGCGCCGCGATGTCCTCGGCGGCGCGTGGATCGAGCGGCAGGCGGACGATCTCGTCACTCGCCATCGCGCCGAGCGTGGCGGCGACGTCGGAATATTGCGGATGCAGTCCACCTGACAGCACCGCCTTGCGCCGGCGCGTGACGCGATGCGCCATCAGGATCGCCTCGCCGCATGCGGTCGAGCCGTCGTACATCGAGGCGTTGGCGACCTCCATGCCGGTCAGCGCCGCGACCTGGCTCTGGAACTCGAACAGAACCTGCAGCGTCCCCTGGGCAATCTCGGGCTGGTAGGGGGTATAGCTGGTCAGGAATTCGGAGCGCTGGATCAGATGATCGACGGTCGCCGGGACGTGGTGGCGATAGGCGCCGGCGCCGAGGAAGAAGGGAACAGAGCCGGCCGCGACATTGCGCCCAGCCATGCGCGTGAGCCGACGCTCAACCTCGATTTCGCCCAGGCCGTTGGGCAGATCGAGTGACGCGGCCAGACGCTTGGCGGCGGGAATGTCGGCGAATAGGGCATCGACGTCAGGCGCGCCGACGCGCGTCAACATCTGGGCGCGGTCAACGGCGTCAAGCGGCAGATAGCGCATTGGGGCTCACGCGAGTGTCTTGAGGAACGCGGCGTAATCAGTTTCGCTCAGCAACGGAGCGAGCTCGCCGGGGTTGGCGACTTTGATCTTGAAGATCCAGCCGCGGCCCATCGCGTCCTCGTTGATCAGCGCCGGCTGCGCGTCAACGTCCTTGTTGACCTCGACGACCTCGCCCGAGACCGGCGCGAAGACGTCACTCGCCGCTTTGACGCTCTCGACCACCGCCGCGCTGTCGCCCTTGGCGAGCTTGGCCCCGAGGGCGGGCAACTCGACGAATACGACGTCGCCTAGCGCCGCCTGGGCGTGGTCGGAGATCCCCACGACGGCGACGTCGCCTTCGACGCGCACATATTCGTGGTCCTTGGTGTAGCGGGTCTCGGTCATGAGCGCGTTCCTTCTCGCAATCGAATCGTCAGCCGCGGTGATAGGCGTGGGGGTGGAAAGGCAGGGACGAAACGCGCGCTGCAAGCGGCTTGCCGCGCACCGTCAGCGACACCGGCGTTCCGGGCGCGGCGGCCGAACTCGCGACATAGCCCATGGCGACCGGGCCGCCGACCGAAGGTCCGAAACCGCCGGAGGTGACCCTGCCGATCTCAGCGCCCGCTGCGTCGACGATCTCTGCGCCGTCGCGCGCCGGCGCGCGACCTTCCGGCTTGAGGCCGACCCGCTTGCGCGCCGGACCCTCGGCCAGCGCCGACTGAATACGCGCCGCTCCGGGAAATCCGCCCTCCAGCCGTCGCCGCTTCTGGATCGACCAGGCGAGCCCCGCCTCGATCGGATCGGTCACCTCGTCGAGCTCGTGGCCATACAGGCACAGGCCCGCTTCGAGCCGCAGCGAATCGCGTGCGCCGAGGCCGATCGACGCCACTTCGGGGTCGGCGAGCAGCCGCCGCGCGAAGGCCTCCGCTTCGTCGGCTGGCAGCGAGATCTCGAAACCGTCCTCCCCGGTGTAGCCGGAGCGCGAGACGAAAGCGGTGAATCGGCCGAAGGAGACTGGCTGCGCCGACATGAACGACATTGCCGCGAGGCTGCTCTTCGGCTCGAGACGCTCGAGGACGGCGACCGCGGCCGGGCCTTGAAGCGCAACGAGCGCCAGGCGGTCGAGCCGGGTCAGCCGCACTGACGGCGGAAGGCTCGATTCAAGCAGCGCAAAATCAATGGCTTTTCGCGATGCATTGACGACTAGGTTGAGCCGGCCGTCGGCGCCGGGCGGCCGCGAGACCATCAGGTCGTCGATGATTCCACCGTCAGCGTTGAGCAGCTGGCTATAGCGCTGGCGGCCCGGCGCGAGGCCAAGAAAGTCGGCCGGACACAACCGCTCCAGCGCGGCGGCGACGGTCGCGTGATCGGACCCGGCGAGCTCCGCCTGGCCCATGTGCGAGACGTCGAACAGGCCGGCGCGG
>Ga0181522_10000759_pt1 | contig 21928 bp, 19 predicted proteins | sample PEATcosm2014_Bin_27_FD_121103 | JGI IMG/M metagenome (GOLD analysis project Ga0181522, IMG submission 121103) | Peatland microbial communities from MTU Mesocosm Facility, Houghton, MI, USA - PEATcosm2014_Bin05_10_metaG | ecosystem: Environmental > Terrestrial > Soil > Wetlands > Peat | place... | reverse complement strand
TTCGACGGACTATTTCGCAGCGCGCTGAAGATCATACGGTAGGGCTTTCGACACGCCGAAAAAAGGCGGTTTGGAGCCGTTCTGGCTCAAGAAAGGGCCGGTTTCGCTCACAAAATCGACCAAATTTGTCCACGATTTTTCGAACGTTTTGTTGATTTAAAAAGAGTTAACGGCGTCACTTCGGGTTTTGTCGGTGTAATTTTTTTTCTTTATTTGTTATCTCCTCCTCTGGATCCAATCGGAGTCCTAAGACCTTTGCCGATTCTGAATTGAGGCTAGCAAAACGCGCGAGTTAATCGGCAAACTTGGCGCATGATATTTGCCCTGTATTTTCATGGGGTTGCGATGAATCGGAGGCGGCAAGGGGCTTGACTTTTTGTGCCGGTACGGACCGGTTACATCCCTGACAGATTGAACCGGGGAGATATCTGACACTGCGGCGAACGGCGGAGGATTTTTCAGCCGCGCTGCTCCGCTGTTTTGCTAACCTTCCTCCTGTATGCCTCGCTATCCAAAACCAGCGCCCGCACCAAGGCCTCCCGGTACGAACAACGTTCGCAATCAGGGGAGAGAGTGCCCGCAGTGAGACTCCGCTTGCTCGCCTGCTCCATCGCCGTGCCCCTCGCACTCCTGCCTGCGGCCTTCGGTGCTGTGACTCCATATCCCGCGTGGCCGGGTGCGGCACCCAGTCTGGCTTACAAGGTCACGGTCGATGGACAGCCGGTGTTTGTGCATCGCTTCCCAACCTATAACCAGTTCCAATGGATGGATCACGCCAGTTTCTCCATGACCGGCAAGGTGCATGTAACCGTCACATCGCTGGTCAACGAGCGCAATGTGGTTACCTGTTTCATCCGTCCGCTGGCTTATGGCATTCATCCCGTCGTCAAAGGAAACACGGTCAGTTTCGATCTCGATCAGCCGCGCTATCTCGTCCTCTTTTTCAACGAGGAGCCGACGTTTCAGAGCCCAGGGCTGCTGCTATTTGCAGAACCTGAAGAGAAGAACCCGCCAAGACCCGGCGACCCCAATGTGGTCAACATTCTCGACTACAAGGTGGACAACACCGGGAGGACCCTGGAAACAGCAACCATCAACCAGGCCATCCACGACGTTTCTGCCCGGCAGGGTGGAGGCGTGCTCTTTTTTCCCGCCGGCGCTTACCTCACGGGAACCGTTCTGATGCAGAGCAACGTGCGGCTCTATCTCGATGCCGGCGCGCTCATTCGCGGCTCGCGAAGAAATGCCGACTACGTTTCGCCGCCGATGCCCCCCGGAGCGAGGCCGCTCCGCGCCCTATTTGTGTTTAACAACGTTGAGAACGCCGGCATCGCGGGCCGCGGCGCAGTCGACATGGAAGGCTATCCCTGGTTGTGGCACGATTTTCAGCCAGACACCGGCGACGGAACATCGCGATCGGAAGAGGGTCTCGTCAACGACCCGCATGGAACCGGCGTCAAGGGCTACATCGTCAACCACTGCAAGAACATCACGTTTGAAGGACTGCTGCTTCTTCGCTCGGCCTACTGGACTGTCACCGTCAGCGATACCGAGAACTTCACGGCGAGAAACATCAAGATCGTCAACCGCAAGCAGCAGTACCACGACGACGCGTTTGACTTCACGGGCAACAGCAAGCACCTTCTCGTGGAGAACAGTTTCGCCATGACAATGGACGACACCTTTGCCTTTTACGGCGGCAAGCGCTCCACCATTGAAGACGTGGTGGTGAGGGATTTTGTGAATTACACCTACACTTCAGCGCTGGCGATCGGCTACGGTGGCGCGCCCAACATCCGTCATCTGCGTTTTGAAGATGTGCACTTCGTCGCGAACCAAAACAAGTTCGCCATCTGGATTCAACTTAGCCCCACGTACTTCACCGGCAAGGGCTACACCTCGGGCGCGCGCTCAAGCGAAGACATTGCTCTGGATGACTTCAGATTTGTGAACACGACATTCGAGAACGACGGCGGCCATATCTACATTGACGGAGGCAAAGCGCCCTTGACGAACTTTGTCTTCGATCACTGCACATTTGGCAAAGCCACCCGCCCCGGCGAGTTCATGGGCGCGAACGTCGCCCCCATTGTGTTCCGAGACGTTACCATGAACGGCGTTTCGATCCACAATGCCAGCCAGCTCAAGCGGGCTGGGTATGAGGTCTATACACCGGTCAAATTTGAGCCCTGAAAGTGCCCGAGCGCTCTTCGGGCGATCCAGTTGGATTTGCGAATCGGTCGTTTGACCAGATTCCCAGGGCATGCCGGAGCGCGAGCCGGATTGATCAACTTCGGTCGGCTCGAGCAGGGATTCACACAGGCTCCCGCGCTACACTCGTTGTTGCCATGACCCCGAGGGAAAAACCCACTCGCGCCGCCGCTCCGCCCTATTTCCGCCCAGAATCTCTCACGTTCCTGCGCAATCTTGCCAAACACAATGACCGCGCGTGGTTCCAGCCGCGCAAGGAGCAGTTCGAGGCTGAGCTGAAGGAGCCGATGCTGGCCATCGTGCGCAGAATTACGAACGCAATGGTGGATTTTGCGCCCAATCACGTGCGGCCGGCGGAGAAGTCTCTGTTCAGGATCTATCGCGACACACGCTTCTCGAATGACAAGCGCCCGTACAAAACCCATGTGGCCGCGTGGTGGACGCACACGGGATTCGAGAAGACTTCAGGCGCGGGCTACTACTTTCATGTAAGCGCGAAGGAAGTGATCATCGCCGCAGGCTCTTACATGCCGGAGAAGGAACAGTTGGCCGCAATCCGCCACTGGCTGCTCGAAAATCACGCCGAATTCAGGAAACTGCTCAAGAGGCCAACGGTGCATAAGCTCTACGACGAATTCGAGGGCAACGCGCTCACTCGCCCACCGAAGGGTTTCCCATGCGAGCATCCGGGGATGGACCTGATCCGCTGCCGCCAGTGGGGCCTGGCTGCGGAGCTGCCCGCGAAAGCCGCTCTCAAAAAGGACATTGCCGACGTGGTGATTCGCTACTTCAAGGTTGCCGCGCCGGTTGTTGACGCGCTCAACACGCCGATAGCGGCCACTCTGACGCCGAAGAGAAAGGTTCTTTTCGGGCTGAACTGAACGGGACTGGCGCCGCAAAACAAGAAAGCGGATTGGCAAGTTCGCGGGTTGGCAGGTTCGCAGGCTGGCAAGTTGGCGAGGAAGCGATATAAGGCCTGAAGCGGCGGGATGGGTGGTCCAGCCAAAGCGCCAAACCCGCTCCAATCGCGGGTTTCAGAGGCACGATGGCCCAAAATCCGGCGAAAATCGGCATTGCACCCACAAAAACCGAAGAAAATTGTGGAAAAGCCGCATTTTCCCATTGACTTTGCCCACACTCAAGCCGCATGGTAACCATCGGCAGGGTTCTTCGTAGCCGCATGAATACAGGGTTTTCGTACACAAGCAGCCTTGATCGCCCTTTTACCGTGCGGAAAGTATCTGGTAGCGGAAACCCCACCGATCAGGCAGCCCAGAGGGCTCGCCGAGAAGGAGAACATTCAATGGCATCTGGATTGACCAAGACGGCCCTGACACGGCTCCTGGCCGAGAAGCTCGAATTAACGAACAAGCAATCCGCGGCCTTTCTTGACCTGCTGGCGGAGACAGCCATCAAGGAGACCAAGAAGAGCGGCGTCTTCGTAATCCCCGGCATCGGCCGTTTGGTGAAGGCCGAGCGCAAGGCCCGCATGGGCCGCAACCCGCAGACCGGCGAGGCCATCAAGATCAAGGCCAAGACGGTGGTGAAGTTCCGCGTGGCCAAGTCCGCCAAGGACGTGATCGCGCCTCCGAAGAAGTAAATCCTCCCCCAGAGCGAGCGGGAAAAAGGGGAGAGCCTCGCGCTCTCCCCTTTTTCATTTCTCTGGCGATCCGTCTTTCCGCTGGATTTATTCGCACTCTGGCGGCCTGCTGGCTCATCCAATGAGTCATGACAACAGTCTCGACTGTCACTGAACAAATTGCGGCCACTCCGGCGCGCGGCTCATCGATTCACTTCCTTCTGCGTCTTGAGGGATTGGCGGCAGCGACTGCTGCGGTCGTGCTTTATGCGCACACGGGATCGAGCTGGTGGCTGTTCGCGGCGCTGTGGCTTGCGCCTGACTTGTCGATGCTCGGCTATCTTGCCGGTTCCTGCCGAGGCGCGCGCATCTACAATGCATTCCACACGTATGTAGCTCCGGGAGTGCTGGCACTTTGCTCGCTGCTGCCCGGAGCGTACGTCGCGTTGCCTCTTGCATTGATTTGGGCCAACCACATCGGCGTTGACCGGCTGCTGGGCTACGGACTGAAGTACGGTGACGGATTCGGATTCACGCATCTGGGGCGCACGGGAAAGCAGCGCGCCTGATCAAGCGGCGTCGGGTTTGAGCTCTTTTCGCGGCACGAGCGCACGCACGATGAGCCATGCGCCAAAGGCGAAGAGGATCGATCGTGGCCAATTGAGATGGAAGTAGCCCCACGCAGCACCGAATACAGCCGCACTCACCAACGTCGGGATCCACGCTTTCATCAGGCCTCGCGCCAAGAGCGAAGCCAGGAAGCTCCAGAGGATTCCTTCCAACATGAGTTGCTGGTCGTAACCCCAGGCGAGAACGGCCATGGTAAAGAATGCGCCGATGGCCATCACTTCAGTGAAGAACGCAGTGAGCCAGTGCGGTTTATTCCCAGCGGGCGGCAAACTGGAGCGCAAGCGGGGAATGAGGCGCGGCACGGCGCGCAGATACTGCTCATAGGGCTGACCGAGCTTTCCGGCGAGGAAAGCCTCTTCGCCCAAGATCAGACGCAGGTAGAAGACAGTAAGCAGGACGACAGTGAAAAGCGCGCCGCTGGGTGGCATGAGAAGCGACACGGCAATCATCATGAACCAGCCGCCGAGGTAGAGGGGATTGCGCATGAAGCGGTAAGGGCCATCGGCCATCACCGCGCCGGCCTGCATATCGCCGTGGTGAACCGTGCTATACCCCAAGTAGGCCGCGCCCCACACGCGCAACAGCGCACCCGCGAGGGCCGCAAGCGCGCCGAGAACAATGACGATCGGCGTGGCCACGGTGAAACTGACCAGTCCCAGCCTGCTCATTTCAAGCGGAAGCCATTCCAACGTGGAGATTCTGCGCCCAAAGTCCCATCCACCCAGCCATGGCGCCCAGAATCCGAAGAAAACGATGACGATTTGAATCATCATCCGCAGACGAAACTCGATCGCACTGGCGCGCATGTCTTTCTCCAAGGCCGACGTGGGTCATCCGGACATCCTAGATTACTCAACTGGGCGGCGGCGTGTCTGTGCGACATCCCGCAGCCGACCTGCTCTCCTGAAAGGCGCGTAGAATTCATTCAACATTCGAGCCGCGATGCGGGCGGGTGACTCGTCAGCGGGGATCACGGAGGCGTGCATGACGAAACAGCTGTGGGCACTCGCGGTTTCAGGCCTGACGTTCTTCGTCTGCGCCGCTGCTGCGGGCCAAGTTGCCGCAACCGCCAGCCCGGCGACCCTCAGTGTGGACGATCAACTGATCGCCGCCGCGACGAACGGCGACGCGACAGGAGTGGAGCTGCTGCTCGAAAAAGGCGCTCATATTGAGGCCAAGGACAACCTGGGCTGGACCCCGTTGATCTGGGCGGCATACCAAGGCCACACCGAGGTAGTGAATCTGCTGCTCGAGAAAGGCGCCAACCTTGAAGCCAAGGGGAACAAGGGTCAAACGGCGCTGCACGAAGCAGGCTATATGGGGCACACCGAACTGGTCATGCTGTTCCTCGAGAGGGGCGCTAAGATCAGCGAGAGCGACAAGCGGGAGTGGCCGGCTATGCCTGAAGCGGCCAGCCAGGGCAATCTTGGGGCAGTCGAGCTATTGCTCGTGAAGGGCGCGAGCATCGAATCCAAGGACGAAAACGGAGAAACGGCGCTCATTCGCGCGGCCAGCGCCGGCCAGGTGGATGTGTTGAAGCTGTTGCTCGAAAAGAAGGCCGACATCGAGGCCAAAGACAAGGATGGCGCTACCGCGCTGATTGAGGCAGCTTATGAGGGCAAGGCCGATGCGGTGCAAGCACTGCTGGACGCAGGCGCGAACATCGAGGCCAAGGCCAGCGCCTATCCCAACGACGGGGACACAGCGCTGATTGAAGCAGCCGGCCGCGGCAAAACCGACGTTGTCACGCTGCTGCTGGCGAAAGGCGCCAATATCGAGGCCAAAGACAAGAATGGTTGGACGCCGCTCATTCAAGCGGGCGATATGGGCCAGCCCGAGGTCTTGCAGTTGTTGCTGGCCAAGGGCGCCAACATCAATGCCAAAGGCAAGGACGGCAACACGGCGCTCCATTGGGCGATCAACGAGCAGCACCCCGACGCGGCAAAGGTGCTCGAGGATCACGGCGCGAAGTAGAACTTCGGTAGCACCGCTCATGCAGGGTAAGGCCCGGCTATTTCAAATTCCTGATTGTGTCTTCCTTGGGAACCGCCACGTCGAACTGGCTGGAGGGAAGCTCGACATTCTCCTCTACTCGTTCCACTGAGAGAGTGATGTCGATGCCCTCCTGCGGGCGCTTGATAACAACTTTCGAAGGGTACCTGCCGGCGCTGAACGTGGCGTAGTTGCTGTAGAAGATCTGCGTTTCCAGCACGCCGTCGCTGCTATAGACATACTGGTCGTAGGGAAGCATGTCGTCGCGGTGGAACGTGATGGTGCGTGCAGGCAGGAGCTCACGGCCGCTTTTATGGTGCATGATGCTGAGGAGGTACTCCGGCTCAGAGTACAAGTGCTTATTCGAGGCGTCCGACACCGTCTCGGTGTCGCTGGCCACCATGTATTCATCGTCCGGGTCCAGGCCCCGCACTGCGATCGCATCAAGGAAAAAGTCTGGGCGAAGATTTTCCAGTGGATTCGCCGACTTCTCGGCGACGGTGTTCGAGCCTTTAATGGCAAGGTTCTTCGATGGGATGACGAGAGTGAACTGACTGCCGTCGCTGGCCATATCGAAGATCTTCACGCCGAAATACGTTCCCAGCACGCGGAGCATCTTCGGCCTGCGCATCAAAATGTACCCGCGGCAGGAGGGAAAGTCTTTGGCGAGACCTTCAGAAGATTTCGTCTCCGTGGCATAAACCTCCACGGTGGCCGTCAGGGTCTGGATTGCGTCCCAGTGCTGGTTGAGTTGTTCGACGAGTTGGTCCGGCGTTGCCGTTTGCACGATCGCCGGAGCTTTGGGTACAGGGAGATGACGCTTGGTCGGGATGAAGTAGGAGCATCCGGAAAGCAGGAGCGGAGCAACCAGCCCGGCAGCGCAGGCGATTCGTGCAAGGAGCTTCATCGCTCACCTGCCTTCTTCTGCGCCTTGCGATAGTTGGCCACGTTGCGGTTGTGCTCATCCAAGGTTTCCGCGAAGAGCGAGTGGCCCTGCGCGTTGGTTCCGGCCGCCACAAAATAGAAATAGTTTGTTTTGGGCGGATCCATAGCCGCGCGCAACGACGGGAGGCCCGGGTTACACACGGGTCCCGGCGGCAGCCCCGCGTGGAGATACGTGTTGTACGGTGTGTCGCGCGTCAGATCGCTCTGATAGATAGCGCCGCGCCAACGACCTGCGAGTTCCAACCCATAGATGACCGTGGGATCGGTACTGAGCGGCATGTGCCTGGCCAGCCGGTTCACAATCACGCTGGCTACGAGCGGGCGTTCAGCGTCCACGGCCGTCTCACGCTCAACCAGCGACGCAATCGTCACCACCTGATGCACATTCCCACCCAACCCCAACTGTGTAGCTGCCGACCGAAACCGCTTCACCATGAAGGCGACCATTTGGTCTGCCGTAACGCCCGGCGAAAAGCGGTAGGTATCCGGAAACAAGTAACCCTCCAAACTCTTCGCGCCGGGGTCGAGGTCGGTCACCAGAACCGTCTGGCCTACTGCCGCGCTCAGAAATCCCTGCCGGGTACCGAGCTTTGCCTCTTCCACGCGCGCGGCAATATCGAAGATGTTGGCCCCTTCTGGAACCGTCAAAGCGATGGTAAAAACGTCGCCCCGGGCAATCCGCCCATAAACCTCGGCGACTGGGGCCGGGTGGTCGAAGCGATACATTCCGGCGTGCAGGGTTCCGTGCCGGAACCAACGCACCAAATCGAAGGCGTACCGGCTGCGGACCACGCCTGCCGCTTCAAGTTGGCGCCCAATGCGGGTGGCCGAGGAGCCGGGGACTACATTGACGAACGTCTCGGTTTCAGGCCCGTAGGGAGTAAGAACCAACCATGCCGCGGCCCCCGCCGCAAGCGCCGCAACCAGCAGCAATACCAGCAAGATACCTGCCGCGCCGGAACCCTTCTTTCTGCCGCCACTCCGTCTGCGTCGAGCCATCCTGCCGTTTTGGACCCTTCCCTGAAAAAGAATAGGGACGCGAAAATTGCAGCCTGAGTTCCACCCTCCCCTGATTGTACCGGGGTCAAAGCCCCGCCGCGCCCGCCGCAAGCCGCTCGGGATCGCGCGGTGACTCAAAGACGTAAGCTAAATGTGAGGTGCAGCACAAGTGGAATCTGGCGGTCGATCACGCGATCCGGCCCGCTATCTTGGCCTGGACGTCGGCAGCCGCCGCATCGGTGTGGCCGTGTCGGACGAGTTGGGCCTGACGGCTCAGCCCGTGCTCACCCTCGAGCGGCGCGGCAGCGGGCGACCCAACCAAAGAGAAGACCTGCGCTCGCTGGCGCGGCTCTGCCGGCGGTTTGCCGTGGCCGGGATCGTGGTGGGCAACCCACTGCATCTCTCCGGCGAATCGAGCCCGCGCGCAGCGAAAACCAAGGCCTTTGCCGCCGAGCTGGGCGAACTCACGGGCCTGCCCATTCACTTTTGGGACGAGCGCTTGACCACTCGCGAAGCGCACGAGATCCTCTACAAGGCCGGCCATGAGCGGCAAGAGCATCGGAAGGTCGTCGATCAGGTTGCGGCGACGTTGATTCTGCAATCGTTCTTGGATGAAAAGCAGGGACCTAAGGGCTTAGAGACCTGAAGTCGAACGACGTTTTTCTTCATTCCAACGATCAGAATCATGGCGCCTGGCCGATTTGTCGCGTCTGCGCCGGTACACAATTGCCAAAGCGATCAGCACGCCAACTCCGCAGATCGTCAGCGAGGCGAGCCAAAATGCACGTCCGAGCCTCAGTTCCTTAAGTTCGCCAGCCGCATGCCCGTTCGAAGGATCGAGCAGCATCGCAAATCTGTAGCTGATGATGGCAAAATCCGTCTCGCCATTTACTCGATAAGCTTCGCCCAAACTGTCGAAGGCGTTTGAAGACCAGGGATGTTCGATTGCGTTGAGCTTAAAGATCGCGACTGCGTCACTCACGCGCCGGTCTCCGTAGAGCAACTGGTACCCTAGCGTATTCAACTCGGATTCACCGAGGTCGAAGTCGTGGCTTCTCTTCAAAGCGCGGTATTGCTCGAGAGCGACTCGAATCCCCGATTCGTGAATGGTTCGGTATAGTTTCTCGGCACCCGATTGCTTCGGCAAAACATAGGGTTTATCCGACAGAATGTTCTGGATAGCAGCGTCTATGTCCTGGCGCTTACTGTTTCCCCTGTTCGTCAGCATGATGACGGTGACCTTGTTCGCAAGCCTGCGACCAAAAAACGCTCTGAATCCGGCATTGCTCCCTGTGTGCCAGAGGTACTTGCTGCCGCCATCCTGATCAATATTCCACCCGAAGCCGTAGGTCGACGCGCCCTCCAGCACTTTGCCTGGCGTAAACGCCTCGGCCAATGTGGACTGGCGCACGAGCTTTTCTGTGTATAGGGCCTGGTCCCACTTGAACAAGTCATCGACAGTCGAATAGATGCCGCCATCGCCCGGAATCGCGGTTGGGCCGCCGTCGTCCACTTGCCCAAATTGGCCGTAGCCAATGGCTGCCCGGGCACTTTTCCTTGTCGGGCCGTCATAAACGAAAGTGTCGATCATGCCGAGCGGCCCAAAAATCTCCTGCTCAAGAAGCTCGCCAAACCGCTTGCCCGAGACCCTTTCCGCCACGATCGCCAACAAGGCATATCCTGGATTGCTGTATCGGTATTTGAGCCCAGGCTCTGAGAGTAGATCTTCCTTTTTGAGGAGCGCTGCAATCAGACCATTTTGGTCCAGGCCAGAGTCGTCAATTCCTAAATCGCCATAATCAGGAATGCCGGAAGTGTGGTTTAACAATTGCCTCAAAGTGATCCGGGTGAGATGCGCCGAGCGAGCGACCTCTGGAATGTACTTGGAGACCGGGTCATCGTAGCTGAGTTTCCCGCGCTCAGCCAGCATCATGATGGCCATTGCCGTGAACTGCTTTGTGACAGAACCGATATTGGATGGCGTATCGGGAGTGAAATCGATGCCCGCCGAGAAGTTCGCCTTTCCAAATCCTTTGCGGTAAACCGGGTCTCCCTGGACCGCAACGAGGATGGCGCCATTGAACTGGCCTCGCTGGTATATCGTCGACATCAGCTTGTCGATTTCCGCCGTTTTGTTGGCGGGCGCTCCATGGACCACTGCAGACAAAATCAATAGAGACGAAAGAGCGGTTGTCACCCGCAGCTTTCTTTTCAGCGACATCTGAGCCACGCAATTGCGCATCTTGCGAACAAATACGCACACTGAATGTGCGACGTTCCCAAAGCGGCGTGCGCGCCTCTTCTGTCACTGGGTCCCTGGTCCCTGCCTTATAATGGAGGTTCAGGAACGCTGATTTTACGCGGCTGGAGCAGGCCTTCCCGCCGCCACCGGACTACGGATCAGGGATGCCCGAAGCCATTAAAAAGCAGCTCCTCGAGGAGATAAAACAACTCGAGTACGAGCTGACCACAGAGCTGCCCGCCGAGATCAAGAAGGCGCGGGCACTGGGAGACCTGTCGGAAAACGCCGAGTATCACATGGCCAAGCAAAGGCAGGAGTTCGTAAATGCCCGGCTGGGCCAGCTCAAGAAACGCATGGGGGAACTTTCGCTTGTGAATCTCGCGAACATTCCCCGAGACAAAGCCGGATTCGGATCGACAGTCGTGGTCTATGACTCCACCAAGGACGAAGAGCTCATCTACCGCCTTGTGACGAGCGAAGAGGCCGATGTTTCCAAGGGCCTGATTTCAACCACTTCACCCATTGGCCAGGGCATCGTGGGCAAAAGGGTGGGCGACGTGGCCACCATTGTGACGCCCAACGGCAAACGCCAACTGGAAATCCTCAAACTGACGACGATCCACGACGAAGCCGGCGAAGACGAAACAGCCGCCGGCCAAGAAAAGTAGCAGGGAAGCGAGAATGACCTGGACTAGCGCTTTTGGCCGTGCCTGCGGCTGGCTTTTGGACCGCATCGTGCATGGGCTGGCGCTTACCCGCATCTCGCCCAACGTGCTTACCTTCATCGGACTGGTCATCAACATTGTCGCCGCGTTTCTGTTTGGCCACGCCAATGCCACCAACCACGACTGGATGTTTTTCTACGCCGGCCTAGTCATCTTCGGCGCCGGCATCTTCGACATGGTCGACGGCCGCGTGGCGCGCCGCATCAACATGGTCACCGTCTTCGGCTCGTTCTTTGACTCGGTCATCGACCGCTATTCGGACGTGGTGCTGTTCTTCGGTCTTCTGGTCTACTACGGGCGCATCAATCGCTTCCGCTACGTAGTGCTTGTGGCTTTTGTCATGGTCACGTCGCTGATGGTCAGTTACACGCGCGCCCGTGCGGAAGCGCTGATCGGCCAGTGCAAAGTGGGCTTCATGGAGCGGCCGGAGCGCATCGTACTTATCCTGCTTGGCGCGCTGTTCAATCACTGGGGCGTGATGGCCCCGGTGTTGTGGCTCCTGGCCGTGCTCTCGACCATGACCGTGATTCACCGAGTCGTCTACACCTACCAGAACACCAAGCATCTGGCGCCGCTGACGTGAAAAAGAAGCTTTCAGCCTCTAGCTCCTAGCCCCCAGCTCCTTCCTGCCACGATTGAGTTCATTTGCCCGCTGCGGCTGCGTGACGGCGTCAACCAGCTTAGTTGCTGACACGAGGCCTGCGACTTTGGCACAATGAGGCTAGAAGCTAGCGGCTAGAAGCCAGAAGCCTCTCTCGCGCATCTCAAGGTATATGAGCAAAGAAAAAGCGACATTTGGGGCGGGTTGTTTTTGGGGCGTGGAAGCGGCCTTTGCGTCGATCCCCGGCGTGACGGCTACGGCCGTTGGCTATGAGGGCGGATCGCTCGACCGGCCAACCTATAAGGACGTATGCACTGACAAGACCGGCCACGCCGAGGTGGTCGAGGTCGACTTCGACCCCGAGAAAGTGACTTACGACCAGTTGCTCGACGCGTTCTTCTCGCTTCACGATCCGACGACGCTCAACCGGCAGGGACCGGACTGGGGCACTCAGTACCGCTCCGCCGTCTTCTTCCATTCCCCGGAGCAAGAGGCCCAGGCGCGCGCCAAGATTGAGCAGCTCAACGCCGATGGCCGCTACAAGCCACGCAAAATTGTGACCAAAGTGGAGCCGGCGCAAACTTTCTGGCGCGCAGAAGATTACCACCAGCGCTACCTGGAAAAGCGCGGCCAGGCAAGCTGCCACATCTGATCAAATTTCGCGATTAAGCCAACTCTCCGCTTGACCTTGACCCTGCGTCAGGCCCGACTATGGTCGGAGAGCGATGAGCAGCTACCGGATTGGCGAATTTGCGAAGTTGGCAGGGGTAACCGTTCGAGCGTTGCACCACTACGATCGAATTGGTTTGCTCAAGCCGCAGCGCGGAGGCTCCGGTACTCGCCTGTATTGCCTGGAAGACCTGGAACGCCTGGAACAGATTGCCGCACTGAAGTTCCTGGGTATTCCGCTCAAAGAGATCAAGCTGCTGCTTAAACACGGACCGCTGACGCTGGTCGACTCCCTGCATGTGCAACGTGAAGCTTTAGGCGAAAAGCGAAGGCTGATCGATCGCGCCTTCGTTGCCATCGAAGCAGCGGAAAAGGTCATTCAATCAGGGCAAACAGCTGACTCGTCCATTCTTCGAAGAATTATCGAGGTGATCGACATGCAGCCACAAGAGAACTCAATGCGGAAGTATTACACCGATCAAGCCTGGCTCGATAAAGAACGCATCACCCGCGAAACGCCTGCCGAAGACCGCCAGAAGAATATGCTGGCTTTGCGGCAAGTCTTCGCCGAGATCGAAGCGGACATCGATCTGGACCCGGCAACCGAAAAGGCGCAGGCCCTCACCAAACGTTGGCTGCAGCTGGCGCAATTCGCCCATGGCGGCAACGAAGCGGTCAGGGCCGGCAATATCCAGGCGTGGAACGACTTCCAAAACTGGCCGCCCGAGGAACAAGACAAGGTTCTGGCTGCCTTCGGTCTCGATCTTGACAAGAGAACCGCCTCCTTGCAGCGTTTCGAAGCCGCCACAAAATTTCTCGGGAGGGCGGTTGGCCACAAAATCCGAACGAATATGCCGAGTGTTCGCACCCTCTACGGGCTCGATCAGCCCTAATTCGGAGTTCCCGGGTTACTGTTCTCCGGCTCTTCCTGTGACTCTTCCACGGCTTCGGGCGCATCGCTCTCAGTAGGCTCAGCTTCCAATTCTCCGGCAGGCTCGGCTTCTGGTTCCGCAGCAGATGTAGTTCCGGGCTCGTCAATCCACAGGCAGGCGATCCACCACACCACTACGCAGAGAAACACCACATTATTTGCGTGGATCAGCTTGTCACGCACACCTATAACGCGTTCGTATTCCGACTGCGTATTGATGTGGGTGTGCATCCCGATGGCCTGCAAAGTTCCACGCAGCGTCAGTTGCGCAAGTGCAGCCGTCGAGAGGCCGATCGCGATCCGCTGCGCATGGCTGTGCCAACCGCCCGCGAAGCGACGCCCGAACAAAGTGATCAGTAGCCCCAATTCGATGGCCAGCACGCTGGAGAACAAAATGCCCTTGTCTACGGTTAGATCCATGAGCCGGATCCAAACCAGTTCCGACGCGGGCGTGAGCGTCTTCCATGCGGGCCACGATCCCCACATCACCAGAACCGCCGCGGCTATGGCGAGCATCGCAAGCGTGCCAATGATCCAGGCGAGTCTGCCCACGCCATGAAATGTCCGGCGCGCCAACTCCACAAGGACGAGCAGGCTGATCACGACATCCAAGTCTGACAGCCCAAGAAAGATCTCCGTCCCTGTCATCCGAGGAAGCTTGCTGAGCAGGAGCTGAGAGGTCAACAGCAGGAGTCCCATGGTCGCAATGCTTGCGGTAAACCACGGAAACCGCTTAGCCCTGTCGCGCCCCAGGAGCACAACAAGCAAAACCAGGAGCGCCGCAAACGTGAGCGTCCACAGAATCTGTGTCGCCGAAAAATCGAAGTTGGAGTGCATCGGAACCTTGTCTGGGCAGAGCGTTGTTTCGCCGCGAGCCCCCATTCATTCTAATTGGGCAGCGAGCCGTAAGAGCCTGCCATAATTCCATCATGCTGGTTCTCGCTTCCGCCTCGCCGCGTCGCAGTGAACTTCTCGCGCAGGCGGGCTACCGGTTCCGAGTGCATCCCGCCCATATCCCGGAAGATCCGCTGCCGGGCGAGGACCCTATCGTCTATGTCACCCGGTTGGCACGAGAAAAGGCCGAAGCGGTTTATCGAGAGCTGACAGCCGGCAGCGACTCTGAAGCGGCTCGCCCGGACAGCCGGTCGCTTGCGGTGCTGGGCGCCGACACAACCGTCACGCTCGACCAAATGATCCTGGGCAAGCCGGAGGATGCGGCAGACGCCGAGCGCATGTTGCGTTTACTCTCGGGCCGTACGCATCGCGTCATCACTGGCGTAGCTCTCGTCACCGCCGCGGGGGCTGAAGTTGCAGCCGAAGTGACGGCGGTTCGCTTCCTCACTCTTTCTGAGGCGGAGATCGCCGATTATGTGGCGGGCGGTGAGCCCATGGACAAGGCCGGCGCCTACGCCATCCAGGGCCGTGCCGCGCGCTGGATTCCCCGCATCGAAGGCTGCTATTTCAACGTGATGGGACTGCCGCTGGCACTGGTCTCGTCGCTGCTGCAGTCGCGCGATCGCCTGGAGTGAGCCGATCCTTTGTGCAGCCTCCCACGTGGTGATCATTTGCGCCGAGCATGTTTCGCGCTAGAATGGTCGCACCAAAAAAGGCCACTCTCATGCGAATTTCTCGGTTCCTGTCCGGCGCGGTTGGATTGCTGGCCGCAGTGTCGCCGACGCTTGTTTGCGGGCAGTTCCAGCCGCCGAATCCAGACGAACTAAAGATGACCTCCGACCCCAAAGCTCCGGGGGCGGCGGCGGTCTACCTGGACATGGGGGAGACCGACAACGACGCGCAGCACAGCCAAAACTACTATGCGCGCATCAAGGTGCTCACCGAGAAGGGCAAGGAGGCGGCGACGGTTGAGATTCCCTATCGGGGAGGAGAGTTCTCTATCGGCAGCGTCAGCGGCCGAACCATCCACTCGGACGGCACGATCGTCCCTTTGACCGTCAAGCCCGAGGATCTTCTGATCGAGAAATCGAACGAGGTCGAAGTCGGACGTCAGGCATATGCGGGGCAAGTCCGAAGGCAGCGCACGGTCTTCACGCTCCCCAGTGTGGAGGTCGGCAGCATTCTCGAATATTCGTTCCAACTCCGATTCAACGCACAGTTCTACTGGCACCTGAGTCCGGAGTGGGAAGTGCAGAAGAAATACTTTGTGCACAAGGCTCATTTCCAGTTCACCCCATCGGATCTGTTCGCCATGGTGTGGTGGCCCGTTCTGCCTGAGGGCGCAAGAGTCACGACCGACGCCGCCGGCCGGTACAACCTGGATGTGACAGATGTTCCCCCGATCCCCGACGAGGACTGGATGCCGCCTATCGATAGCTTCCTATACAAAGTGATCTTCTATTACAGAGCTCCCGATGAGCCGCTCGACGTAGATGACTATTGGAAAGCTGAGGCAAAGAACTGGTCGAAAGACGCGGACCACTTTGCCGAGCCGACCAAAACCATCCACGACGCGGTTGCCGGCCTGATTGCGCCCGCCGACACCGACCTGGTAAAGGCGCAAAAACTCTATGCCGCAGTCGAGGCCCTCGACAACACGGATTACTCGCGGCAAGTTGGCACGTCGGAAATGAAACAGTTGAAACAGAAGGAGGCCAATCGCGCTGAGGATACGTGGACGGAGAAGCGAGGTGACAGCAACGACCTGGCGTTGCTCTACCTCTCCATGTTGCGCGCTGCCGGCCTAACCGCATACGCCACCAAGGTAGTCGATCGAGATCGGGGCGTCTTCGACGCCAGCTATATGAGCCTTAACCAGCTTGACCACACACTGGTCATTCTGAGCACCGGCGGCAAGGAGATTCTTCTCGATCCCGGCGAGAAGATGTGCCCCTTCGGCGCTGTCAATTGGAAACACTCTCACACCGAGGGTCTGCGCCAAAGCGCTGACGGGCCGGGCAGAGCCATGACTCCAACCCAGGTTTTCGGCGCAAACACGATCAAGCGCAGCGGCGATCTGACGGTCGATGCGCAGGGTGGCGTTACCGGGACTCTGCAGATTGTGATGACCGGCCAGGAGGCACTTGAATGGAGACAAACGGCCATCCGAGTCGACACGGCGGAATTGAAAAAGCAGTTTGACCGCGCGCTTGGGGAGATTGTGCCTGAAGGCGTCGAGGCTCACGTTGATCACTTCCTGGGACTGGATGACCCAAACAGCCTGCTGATGGCCGTCGTCAAGGTCACGGGCACGCTGGGCACGGCGACGGCTAAGCGACTCATTTTGCCCGGTTTCTTCTTTGAGACCCGCGAAAGTGAGCCGTTTGTCAATGAAGAGTCGCGCCTGGAACCGATCGATATGCACTATGCCGAGCAGGTGACCGAACAGTTGACCTACGATCTCCCCGACGGGGCGTCGGTAGAGGGCGCGCCGCAAGACACTAAAGTTTCCTGGGAAGGCCACGCTGTCTACATCGTCAAGTCCAAATCGGAACCGGGACAATTGACCGTGGCACGCGTATTGGCTCGTGCCTTTGATGTGGCCAGGCCTGTGGATTATCAGGACTTGCGCGGGTTCTACCAGAAGGTTGCTGCCGCCGACCAGGGACAACTTGTATTGACGATCGGTACGAACCAGAAGGGTATGTGAATGTCCCAGCCAATTCCAGTAGTGCGGGGCCAACGATGAATTTCCTGAATTGATCCGTTTGCCGGAATGGTTCCGGGTTAGAATGGTCGCACTTTAAAGCCAGGGCCTAACTTCATGACGAAATCGATTTTGCTGCGCGGCGCGGCTTTGATCTTCGCCGCTTTGTCGCCGACCATCCTTTGCGCACAGTTCCAGCAGCCCACCGACGAAGAGCTCAAGATGACCGCCGATCCCAAGGCGCCGGGGGCGGATGCGGTGTACCTCGACATCGAGAAGATTTCCAACGACCCGATGCATTACGAGAGTGTTTACGTACGGGTCAAGGTGCTTACCGAGAAGGGAAAGGAACTGGCCACAGTGGATGTGCCCTATGTAAAGGGCAATCGAAGGGTCGACGATATTAAGGGCCGCACCATCCATCCGGATGGAACTGTAATCCCGCTCAATGTGAAGCCAGAGGACCTACTGAGCGAGAAAAACGGCAGCCATCAATTCGGACGGATGGTCTTCACGCTTCCCAGCGCGGAAGTGGGAAGCATTCTGGAATATAGCTACAACTTCCGCTGGGGCGACGACGAGTTTATTCCGCCGGAGTGGGAGATCCAGCAAAATTACTTTGTCCATAAGGCGCATTACCAGTTCACGCCCTTTAAGGCCTTCATGCCGAGAGGCAGTGCCGACACAGAAACCAGCATGTATCTGACGGACGACCGCGGCCGAACCGTCAACAGCCTGATCTGGTGGCCTCGCCTGCCTCCGGGCGTAAACATGCAGACCAGCATTGGCGGCAGCTACAGCGTGGATCTGACCGACATTCCACCCGTTCCCGACGAGGAGTGGATGCCACCCATCGAAAGCCTTCTCTACAGGGTGTTCTTCTACTACAAGGCCGCCAGCAATGCGACCGATTTCTGGGTGAGTGAAGCCAAGCTCTGGTCGAAGGACGTCGATAAGTTTGCTGAACCGTCGAAAGCGATCAAAGACGCGGTAAACGGATTGATAGCCCCCACTGACAGCGATCTCGACAAGGCCAAGAAACTCTACGATGCGGTGCAGGCCCTCGACAATACCGACTACTCTCGCACGAAGAGCGCGTCGGAGATGAAGGAGCTGAAGATCAAGGTGGCCAAGCATGCCCAGGACACGTGGGAGCAAAAGAGCGGATCGAGCGAGGACATCGCGATGCTCTACCTGGCCATGCTGCGCGCCGCAGGACTGACCGCCTATGCGACCAAAGTAGTGGATCGCGACCAGGGCATCTTCGATCCGAGCTATCTGAGCCTGGACCAGCTCGACAGCACGCTCGTGGCGCTAAGCACGGGCGGCAAGGAAATCCTCCTCGATCCCGGCGAGAAGATGTGCCCGTTTCAGGCAACGAGCTGGAAGCATTCAGATGCCAGGGGCCTCGGCCAAAGCCCGCAAGGGGTCTCGGTTGCAACCACCCCTCCGCAGCAATACACGGACAATACCACGACTCGTGTCGGAGACGTGTTTCTCGATGGGCAAGGCGGAATCACTGGAAGCATCAACATCATCATGGTCGGCCAGGAGGCACTCCGCTGGCGCCAGAGAGCACTTGAAGAAGATGACACCGAACTAAAGAAGGAGTTCGATCACAAAAGGTTGGATGGGGTCGTGCCTGAAGGCGTTGAAGCGCATGTCGATCACTTCCTGTCGATAGGCGACCCGTATACAAAGCTGATTGCTGTGGTTCACTTCAAGGGGTCGCTGGGCACGGCGACGGGCAAGCGCCTGATCTTGCCAGGATTCTTCTTTGAGACCCGAGGCCACGAGCCCTTCGTCAACGAGGAAAAGCGTCTGGAGCCGGTTGACATGCAGTATGGCGATCGGGTGACGGATGAAATCACGTATCACCTCCCCGACGGAGTTACTGTTGAGGGCGCACCGCCGGACGCAAACATTCCCTGGACTGGTCACGCAATCTTTATCGTGAAAAGCAAGACTTTGCCCAGCCAGATCACCATCGCCAACTCGCTGGCGAGGGCTTTTACTGAAGCCAAACCGGAAGAGTACCAGGATCTGCGCGGGTTCTACCAAAAGGTTGCGGCGGCCGATCAAGAACAACTGGTTTTGACCACGGTTGCGGCGCAGGCGGGCTCCGTCGGAGTATCCCACTAATGCAGGCGCGTATCTCCAAATTCCGCATTCTTGTTGTCGCAGGCTGCTGCTCTGCGGCTCTTCTTGGCTCACATTTTGGCGCGGCCAAAGAGAAATCGCAGCCCGCGCCGCAATGGGCGGTGGATGCGGCCAAAACACCGACTCCCGCAAATCTCGGCGATGCCTCCGCTGTCATCCTGCTCGATGAGTATCTGATTACAGTGGATGAGCAGAATCACGCCGTTGAGCGCGAGAGATATGCCGTGCGCATTCTCAAGCCGCAGGGGCGGGAATACTCTCACTGCGAAGCAGAGTACGACGCGGACGAAAGGCTGGACTATTTCCACTCGTGGACCATTGCCGCTGACGGACGCCAACTTCAGGCCATGGATACCGACTTCACGGACGTCGGGGCCTATGGGGATGCGGACATGCAGGCCACTGATCGATTCCGCTTACTGAAACCCCCGGGAAGCGACCCTGGCGCTGTCGTTACCTGCGAGACCGAATTCCACATGCGGCCCTACATGAGTTCCGAAATTTGGCAGATCCAGGCGCCGATTCCTTTCGTGAACGAAGCCCTCGAATTGGCTCTGCCTCCGGGCGGCCATTATGCCGACTCCTGGAGCCATTTCGAACCCGTCAAGCCGATCGAAACGCAAGATAACCACTTGCGTTGGGAGATCACCAACGTTCCAGCACTCGATTTGGAAAACCTGCACGCCATTCCACCGCCGGAGGCGCTTGCTGCACGGATGACCGTGATGTGGGGGGACGCAGCAGTGAAGGGCACCGAGAATCAATGGCGGGCTATCGGAGTTTGGCAGGATCAGCTTGAAACTCACCGGCCTGATCCAACACCGGAGATTACTGCCCAAGCTCAAGCACTCGTGGCTGGTGCGCCCGATCTTTACACCAAGCTGAGCCGCATTACGAGCTACATCCAAAACAACATCCGTTACTTTGTCATCATGAAGGGAATCGGAGGATGGCAGGCACATTACGCCGGGGATATCTACCGCAATCGTTACGGCGACTGCAAGGACAAAACCACCTTGCTGATCTCGATGCTCGAGGCCGTCGGCATCCGCGCCTACTACCTGCACGTGGATAGCGAGCGCGGTGTCATCGATCCTGCGGCTCCTTCACTGATTGGCAACCATATGATTACCGCCATTGAGCTGCCGGGCGGTGAAGACGATCCTCGCCTGCAAGCGCGCGTGAAAACCGTAAACGGAAAGACACTGCTGATCTTCGATCCTACCGATGAGGAGACGCCGCTTGGTTTGATCCGAGGAGAGCTGCAGGGCGCCTACGGCAACCTCGCCAATGGAACTGACAGCCAGGTGTTGCAGATGCCGGTGCTTCCGCCTCAGTCGGCCAGCCTGAGCCGCAAAGGATCTTTTGTCCTGACCGCGGACGGTACGCTTTCTGGCGACATTACCGATGTGTTTTCAGGTGTGGATGCGGCGCGCGAACGCGGGCTTCTGAAAGAAGAGGATGCCAAAGAAGTCCATGACAAGCTGGAGCAGGGGCTGAGCTTTGACCTGCCCAGCGTCGACTTCAAGGGATTCGAATTCCACAAAACAGAGGCACTCGACCAGCCGGTTACGCTCCACCTGCACGTGAGCGACTCAAGCTACGCACATGCGGCCGGTCCGCTGCTCTTGTTGCGTCCGCGCGTAGTGGGTGACGATGCGCAACCCGTTCCGGAAGTGATGGAGAACAAACCGCGCACCTACCCCATTGAGATTGGCAGTCCGGGCAATTATCCGGGCGACTGGCGCGACAGTTTCGATATCACGCTGCCGCCCGGGTATGTCGTGGACGAAACGCCCGATCCGGTGGATGTGGACACGGACTTCGCCAGCTACCACTCGTCGACCACGACCAAGGGCAACGTGCTCCACTATGAGCGCGAGTATGTCGTGCGGCAGGTGGAGATTCCAGCCGAAAAAGCGGCCGACTTCCGCAAGCTTGAAAGCGCGATCCTCTTCGACGAAAAGGGCGCGGCGGTGCTCAAGAAACAATAGCTTCGCCTCGATAATTTTGGCCCGGCATTTCGCGTGAGGGCGAGCTTTGACCGCAACCTCGGCGGAGGATCGTTGAATCGCTCCCGCGCGCCAATCATCTATTACGTTAGATATGACAGCTCCGCTTTTTTCTCCCTTTCAACTTCGCTCTGTTGAGTTTCGCAATCGCATCGGCGTATCGCCGATGTGCCAATACTCCAGCGAGGACGGCTTTGCCAACGACTGGCACCTCGTGCACCTGGGCAGCCGCGCTCAGGGAGGAGCCGGTCTAGTCACGCTTGAAGCTTCGGCCGTTCTGCCTGAAGGCCGCATCTCGCCGGCTGATCTGGGCATTTGGAAAGACGAACACATCGCCAACCTCCGCCGCATCGCAGAGTTCATCCATACCCAGGGCTCTCGCGCCGGCATGCAACTAGCGCACGCCGGACGCAAGGCGAGCACGGCCACGCCATTCAACGAAGGACCTGTTTTGGTAACGCCTGCGAAGGGCGGCTGGCAGCCGTTCGCACCCAGCGCGATCGCCTTTGCGCCGGATTACGCCGTGCCGATTGCGCTCGATTTGTCCGGGATGAAGGCCGTTGTGGAGGGATTTCGCCAAGCGGCCCGCAGGGCTCTCGAAGCAGGCTTTGATTTCGTTGAGATTCACGCG
>Ga0181522_10000758_pt1 | contig 21934 bp, 22 predicted proteins | sample PEATcosm2014_Bin_27_FD_121103 | JGI IMG/M metagenome (GOLD analysis project Ga0181522, IMG submission 121103) | Peatland microbial communities from MTU Mesocosm Facility, Houghton, MI, USA - PEATcosm2014_Bin05_10_metaG | ecosystem: Environmental > Terrestrial > Soil > Wetlands > Peat | place... | reverse complement strand
GCCGCATTCGGCTGGTCCAAGCCCGCGCTCAACGGTGCCACCGCTATCTCGGTCGTGGGCAGTGTCCCGCGAAGCCTGCCCATGCCGCACATTCCGCAGATTCAGTTCTGGTGGGTGAAGGAATTGTCGGGAAGCGCGTTGGCCATTGCTTTTCTTGGACTCCTGGAGGCATTGGCGATCGCCAAATCGATTGCCAACACTACACGTCAGGTGCTGGACTACAACCGGCAGTGTCTGGCTGAGGGTCTGGCCAATCTCACTGGCGGATTTTTCCAATGCCTGCCGGGCTCCGGCTCGCTGACGAGGTCGGCGATTAATTTTCAATCGGGAGCCGTGAGCCGTGTTTCCGGAATCTTCGCGGCGGGAACAGTTGCAATCGTGGTGGTGGCGCTCGCCCCCTTTGCCCGGTTCATTCCGAAAGCCGCTCTCGCCGGGTTACTCCTGGTGACCGCGGTGCGGCTGGTCGATTGGAAGCGCCTGAGCTATGCCCTGCGAGCCTCGCACTACGATGCCGCTTTGGTTCTGGTTACTGCCTTCTCTGCGGTCTTCATCAGCGTTGAGTTTTCCATCCTGATTGGCGTGGCCTTGTCGATACTGATGTTTGTTCCGCGTGCTTCGCTGTTGCGTTGGAACGAGATGGTGGTGAGCAGCGACCGCGTAGTCCGGGAGCGACTGCGCGAGGACCAGCCTTGCACGGCGATGCTGCTCTACGATTTGGAAGGCGAATTGTTTTTCGGCGCAGCGCCCGAACTCGACCGTTGTTTCGATCATTTGAAGCGGCGCACCGAGGAGGAAGACATTCGATACGTCGTGCTGCGGCTCAAGCGCACGCGCAATCCCGACATGGTTTCACTCGAACGCTTCGACCATTTCCTGCATGACATGGAAGCACGTGGAGTAACGGTATTGCTGTGCGGCGTTCGTCCAGCTTTCGCGAAGGCCATGGCGAATCTGCGCTTTCACGAGTGGCTGCCGGCCGATCGTGTCTTTCCGGAGGAAGCGAAAAAGTTTTCCGCCACTCTCAAAGCGGTTCGTCACGTTTACGAACTCCTGGAAGATAATCCCTGCGCCCATTGCATGCAGGTGGAGTTTGCGGGAACAGACCAGCAGCCTCTGTATTACTTGGTTTGAGGTGGGCTTATGGCAACCACGGGCATGGCCAAACGCCGGGCTTATGCTTCGAATCCCGCGGTGACGTGAGGGACTTGATACTAAGCGTCTGCGATTCTGGAACCGGCTTCGTCGCGCTCCCACACCTGTGAAGGCTCATTCCCGGGCGGTCGTATTTCCGGATTCTGCATGATCACGCGCGCGCAGGTGTTCCAGCGCAGGATGGCATCGTCGTTTCCGGCTAGGGCAAAATTCATGGCTTTCTCGTAATGATCCATGGCTTCCCGCAGCGCATGATACGCGGATGCGCTGGCACCAGCGCCGCCGTGGCGAATGCGCGCATTTCCCAGACGCTCCCAGATGATGCCTTCGTAGTAGGCTCGCTCGTAGTCGCCCCTGATCTGTTCAAGAACCTCCCGTGCGGCTTTCACATGCACCTGCGAATGGAATTGGTCGGTCCGCGAGAGCAGAAGCGAAATCAGGGCCGGCTGATGGTCGGGCTCGATGGCGAGAATATCGAGGCAAATGCTCTCCGCAAGGCTGGGTTCGTTCAGGAGTCTGTAGCGCTCCACCTTTGCCAGTGCTTCGGGAATGCTCTCCTTCGAAATAGATTTCAGTTCGAAATGCATAACAACTCCTATCTTTTCGAATTGCTGAACACCCGGAACAGTCTCGACAGCGGATCGAAGAAGCGATCGACGACGCGCTCCTTGAGCGGGATGATGGCATTGTCGGTGATGGTGATACTTTCAGGACAAACTTTGGTACAGCACTTGGTGATGTTGCAGAGACCTATGCCGAATTGATTTCTCAGATCCTCAACGCGATCGCCTACGTCCAGCGGATGCATCTCGAGAGCCGCCGCATAGACCAGAAACCGTGGCCCGATGAACTGCTCCTGCATGTGATGGTCACGCAAAACGTGGCAGACATCCTGACAGAGATAGCACTCGATGCACTTCCGAAACTCCTGCACTCGTTCGACGTCCTCCTGGGCAATCCGCCAGGTACCATCGGGCGCGTCGGGTTGGCGCGGCTGAAACTGCGGGATGCGCTTCTTGACTTCGTAATTCCAGGATACGTCCGTCACCAGGTCCTTGATGTGCGGAAACGCCTTCATCGGTTCGACGGTCACAGGCCGGTCCAGCGGAAGGGTGTTCAAGCGCGTCATACACATCAATTTCGGCATGCCATTGATTTCGGCCGAACACGAGCCGCATTTCCCTGCCTTGCAATTCCAGCGAACCGCCATATCGCCGGCCTGCTCCGCCTGAATTTGGTGCACGGCGTCAAGGACAACCATGCCAGCTGACACTTCTGCCGTGTAGTCCTCGAACGTCCCCTGGCCTTTGTGTCCGCGCCAGATACGAAAGGTGGCCGTGGCCATTACTTCATCTCCTCGATGATTTGCTGCAGATCATGGCGCATCGCGGGAATCGGCTGGCGTATGAGCTGCATTTCTCCAGAGGCGGCTTTTCGCACTACGATGTTGAAGCCGCCGAATTGCTCGTTCTTGCCGGGAAAGTCGTCGCGGAAATGCGCCCCGCGGCTCTCTTTTCGATCCAGCGCCGTTCGCGCAACAATTTCCGATACCGTGAGCAGGCTGTGTAGATCGAGCGCCGTGTGCCATCCCCCATTGTATTCCCGGTTTCCGTCGACGCTGACCCGCTCACTGGCAGCTTTCAACTCTCGAATGCGCTCGAGTGCTTGCAGCATCTCCTGTTCCTGACGGACGATCCCCACCAATTCCTGCATCACATCCTGCAATTCATGTTGCACGGCGTATGGATTGTCGGAGCCCTTGCGCTCGAAGGGCTGCAGCGCCCACTTTTCCGCTGAACCCAGTTCCTCTGGATTCACCGCACCCAGCGAATTCTCTTTCGCATAGACCGCGGCAAACTCTCCGGCTCGTTTGCCGAAGACTAATAAATCGGAAAGCGAATTCCCGCCGAGCCGATTGGCGCCATGCAGACCTGCCGCACACTCTCCCGCTGCAAACAGGCCAGCTATGTCTGACATTTGGGAATCAGCGTCCACCCTGACGCCTCCCATCATGTAATGGGTCGTGGGACCCACTTCCATCGGCTCTTGGGTGATGTCGATGTCGGCGAGCTGCTTGAACTGGTGATACATGCTGGGCAGCTTCTTCTTTATATGTTCCGCCGCGTTCGGAATTCTCTCCTTGATCCACGCGATGTCCAGGAATACGCCGCCGTGAGGACTACCCCGCTCTGCTCGCACCTCCTGCCGAATGCAGCGGGCCACGTGGTCGCGGGTCAGCAGCTCCGGCGGTCGTCTTGCGTTCTTGTCTCCCTGCGTGTACCGCCAGCCTTCCTCTTCCGTATCGGCGGTCTGGTTGACGTATAGCGGCGGAATATCCTTGAACATGAATCTCTCGCCGTTGCGATTACGCAGGACTCCCCCCTCGCCGCGCACTCCCTCCGTGACCAGAATGCCGCGCACGCTCGGTGGCCAAATCATTCCCGTGGGATGGAACTGCACAAATTCCATATCCATCAACGCCGCACCGGCATCGTATGCGAGGGAATGGCCATCACCGGTATATTCCCAGCTGTTGCTGGTGATTTTGTAAGCCCTTCCAATTCCACCCGTCGCCAGCACGACAGCTTTGGCGCGGAAGACGTGAAACCGGCCGCGCTCGCGATCGTATCCAAACGCGCCCGCGATGCGACCGCCGTCCTTCAGCAGCGTGACGACTGTGTGCTCCATGAAAACGTCGAGACCGAGATGGATTCCATGGTCTTGAAGAGTGCGAATCATCTCCAGTCCGGTGCGGTCGCCCACATGAGCGAGCCGAGGATAGCGATGGCCGCCGAAATTCCGCTGCAGAATCCGGCCGTCGCTGGTGCGATCAAAAAGCGCGCCCCAAGCCTCCAATTCACGCACTCGTGCCGGAGCTTCCTTGGCATGCAGCTCCGCCATGCGCCAGTTATTCAAGTATTGACCACCGCGCATGGTGTCGGCAAAGTGAACGCGCCAGCTGTCCCGGTCGTCGACATTTCCCATTGCCGCCGCTACGCCACCCTCGGCCATGACGGTATGTGCTTTCCCGAGTAGAGATTTCGAAATGACCGCGACCCTCACACCGGCGGCTGATGCCTCAATAGCGGCGCGTAGTCCGGCGCCCCCGGCACCAATGATCAGAACGTCGTGCTCATGCGTTATGTACTCGCCCACTAGACGATCCTCCAATCCGTCCAGATACCCATCGAGCACATCCGCACATACAAATCGGAAAACGCCACCGAGCAGAGGCTGCACCAGGCAAACAGCATGTGGCGCCGGTTCAGGCAACTCACGCAATCGTAAACCCGCTTGCGGGCCGGCGCGCCCGCCAACCGGTCGCGAAAACCGCCGACCAGATGACGAAAGGAGTGGCATCCGAGAGTGTAGGAGCTTAGCAACACGAGGTTCGTCAACAAGACGAGGGTGCCGATGCCGATGCCAAACCGACCGTCGAACCAGAACGCATCCCACACGTCCCGCGCCAGAATGACGAGAAATACCAGGGCCAGATAAAGAAAATATCGGTGAACGTTTTGCAGGATCAAAGGAAACGATCGTTCGCCGAGATACGTTTTCCGCGGCTCGCCCACGGTGCAGGCAGGCGGATCCGCCCAAAAAGCCTTGTAATATGCGCCGCGATAGTAGTAGCACGTCACTCGAAAGCCGCCCGGCGCCCACAGAATCAGCATCGCTCCCGTGACCCAAACGGGCAGCCAGCGTGGGGCTGGACCAAACCAACCCTCGTGGGCGGGGCCGAACAATATGGGCGAATAAAACGGTGAGAGATAAGGTCCGAAACTGAAATGCTGGCCCTGCAGCGCAGCCCATGTGGAGTAAACGATGAATGCCGACAAACCAAGAAACACAACCAGCGGCTGTACCCACCAATTGTCGGCTCGCTCGGTCTGTCCGAAACCGGCGCGCGATAGTGGGACATCAATCTGAGACATGGAACCTCCTGGACGCATTCATGCTTCCCTTGCTTCGCTGGCAAGCACGCGATTGAATACGGGCGATAGCCATGATACAGGGAAATTCAATGTCATTGTTCTCGGAAACGATGTCTCGAGTCAACGGTCGAGACGAACGAATTGAAGAGCAGGCACGCTGCACGCAATCAACCTCGGTTGCGAGCGCGCTATGGTAACGTTTGTGGCTTCAGTTTGAAGCTTGGCCGTGCAGTTGGACGGAACCATGAGTCGAGGACTTGAGATTCGCGTGCGTCGCGAAGACATTGGCGCGAGGCTGTAGTCAATCAGGGGACGAAAGGCGGCGGCGCACACAACTCCTCGTGGACCCTTACCATCATGGAGCTTTCCCGTTCGATCCCCCTAAACTTGAACGGGCCACGGATAGACTGAAAGCGTCCGGGATTGGTACTCGGAAGTCGGGCGGTGGTCGAAACGAAACGGTCGTTGGCTGGAGGAGGTCTTCATGACTTCAATTCGTTTTTTTGTTGCATGTCTCGTACAGATCATGTTCTGCGCGACACATCTCGCTTCCGCGCAAGGCGCTCAGAACCAGTCTGCCCCAAGTTCGCGGCTTGCCGGGTACTCGTTACAATCCTCCATGGTCGAGCGCGACTGGGAGAAAAAGCTCCAGGACAGTATCATCCCGGATAACCTGCGGCAGAACATGCAGCGCTTGAGCGCGCGACCGCATCACGTCGGTTCTCCCTACGATAAGGAAAATGCTGACTGGATCCTCTCTCGCTTTAGAGATTGGGGATTTGATGCTCACCTCGAAACCTTCCAGGTGCTTTTCCCGACGCCTAAAGAACGGATTGTCGAAATGATCGAGCCGACCAGATTCCGAGCGAAGCTCCAGGAACCTGCGGTTCCCGGCGATCCGACATCCAATCAAACGGGCGAGCAGCTACCGACCTATAACGCCTACTCCATCGACGGTGATGTAACCGCTCCTTTGGTCTACGTGAACTACGGCAACCGCGAAGACTACGAACAGCTCGACCGTTTGGGGATTTCCGTCAAGGGCGCAATCGTAATAGCGCGCTATGGGGAAGGATGGCGGGGCATCAAGCCGAAGGTGGCTGCGGAACATGAAGCGATCGGTTGCATCATCTATTCCGATCCAAAGGATGACGGCTTCTATAATGGGGACGACTATCCGATGGGTGGTTGGAGGCCCCGCGAGGGTGTGCAACGCGGCAGCGTCATGGACACGGATTATCCCGGCGATCCCTTGACGCCAGGCGTTGGCGCAACCGCGGACGCCAAGCGGCTCAATATCAAAGACGCGAAAACAATCACCAAAATTCCCGTCCTGCCGATTTCATGGGGGGATGCGCTTCCGCTTCTTTCCGCCTTGCGGGGGCCGGTCGCTCCTGAGGGGTGGCGTGGCGCTCTGCCTATCACCTATCACTTGGGTCCCGGCCCCGCGACAGTCCATTTGAAAGTGGTTTCCAACTGGGACTCTAAGCCGGTTAACGACGTAATCGCCTTCATGCGTGGATCCGACGACCCCGATGAATGGGTGATCCGTGGAAATCATTTCGATGCCTGGGTGAACGGCGCCGATGATCCGATCTCGGGAATGGTAACTGTTTTGGAAGAAGCTCGCGTGCTTGGGGAACTTCACAAACAAGGATGGAACCCGAAGCGCACAATCATTTTCTGCGCCTGGGATGGCGAAGAACCGGGGCTGCTTGGCTCGACGGAATGGGTCGAAACCCACGGAAACGAACTTCAGAAACGCGCGGTCGCTTACATCAATTCCGACAGCAACGGGCGGGGCTTCTTCCACGCTGGCGGTACCCATGACTTGCAGCGCCTGGTTAACGACGTGGCTCGCGACATTCCGGATCCGGAGAAGCATATTTCGGTTCAACAACGGGCACGGCTGCAGCAAATTGGCAGGGCGCACAACGCCGAGGAGCGAGCTGAAATCAGAAAAAGCAATGATCTGCGGATCGGCGCGCTCGGAGACGGGTCGGACTACACAGCCTTTATGGATCATGTCGGCATTTCCACTCTCAACCTCGGTTATGGCGGAGAGAATGATGCCACTGCATACCATTCCGTCTACGATGATTTCTATTGGTACACCAGGTTTGTGGATGGCGATTTCTCTTACGGACGAGCGCTGGCACAGACCGGAGGAGCCGTTGTTATGCGGCTGGCGGATGCTGACGTCATTCCCTTCGAGTATAAAGCAGAAGCGGAGACGATCGAACACTACGTGAAAGACCTGCAGAAATTGCTCAAAGACAAACAGGAGGAAATCGCCGAGCGCAATCTTGAACTGAATGAGGGCGTGTTCTCGGCGACAGCCGATCCCCGCAAAACTTCTGTTCCCCCTCCAGCCAAGCCGGTTCCACCATTCATGAATTTTGCTCCGTTGCAGAACGCAGTTGAGGCGCTTAAGAAAAGTGCGGAACGTTATCAGGTCGCATTTAGCAGATGGCAGGCTGGTGGAACCGAGTTGCGGGCGACGGCTGCCACGGCTCTGAACGGGGATCTGATGCTGATTCAGCGCACATTCTTAACCGAAAAAGGCTTGCCGGAGCGCCCGTGGTTCAAGCATCAGGTCTACGCTCCCGGGGCGTACACCGGTTACGGGGCCAAGCCGATTGCGGCGGTTCGTGAGTATATGGATCAGGAAAAATGGACGGAAGCTGATGCACAGATTCCCATGGTTGGTCAGGTATTGGAGAATGTCGCGCTGGCCATCGACAAAGCCGCAGCCGATCTGGAAAAGGGGCTCGGACAGGGGCAATGAGAACCGCCCTGATGTTGTCGATAGTGAAATGATCGACAGCTGCAAAATGTAACTTCGCCGGGAGCAGCTGCGATTGTCATGAATGCTAGCTTCCTCGAGGTCGATGGCAGTGTGCATATTCGCGATCGGTCGGCTCACGCGAAGTAATGAGGAGAAGCAATTTGGTTCCTTGCGGTCTCGTTACAGGGCAGCAGTCGAAAGGGCTTGAGCCAGGCCACTTTTCCGGTTTGCCGACGCAGAGGACCTTCCGACTTCTCTCTTCGAGGACGAATCAATTACAGCGCCCAACTTCCTCAACTCGGTCTTATCCATTCGGATGAAACGAAACGGCTGCAAACCGATCAGACCGGGGGAACAGGGGGCGAGCAGTTCAGCCATAGCAAGCACCGATCCAATGTTCGTCGAAAACTGCAGTTCCACAACTGCTCCTGAACTGAGCGGTTTGAGCACCCGAAGCAACCCGCCAGTGACAGAAATGGTCTGAATTCTCGCGGAGGAGCGTTCTCCGTCTGAAAAGCGGATCGTTGCTAAAGGCATGCTTGAAAGGCGTACACGGACAGGACGCTGCGTGCAGGGCAATACGGGGGAGGCGACCATGCAAGGAAATCATGCAACGGGGTGGATGATCCGGCGAGATTACTATGGCAGGTGTACGAACCGACCGCGGAGACCGACCGTTCGTGTTTGATCTCTCGGGCGCTAGAGCGGTTCAGACCGCATACGCATAGGGTAGCGGCGCGCTCCTGTACTTCTGGTATCCCAGCTCGGTCAGTCGAATAACACCTCGAATGTGTTCTTCCACCAGTCCTTCATTCCTTAACCCCGCGATTGCCAGACGGGCGGACGAGGAATCGACAGTCGGCTTGGACAAGATCACAAACTGATCGCGATCCTGTTCGTAGCGGAGAACGAGCGCGACGAGAAGACCTTCCTGGATGTTTTGCACAGACATTGACGTGATTTTAGCCACAGGAGTAGAACCCGGGAATGGCCCTTCGGTGCTGGTCGTGGTCACCCGTGTTCATTTTTGAGTTGTCCTTCTGCACGCCTGGTAACGAACCTTGGTAACCGTGGCAAGCGCTCATAGACGCGGCCAGGGGAACTTGGCGCTCGCTGAGAACTTCAGGATTGGCTGTCATCGGACGGAAACCTTTGCCGACGACACTTCTGTTTTGAGACTGAATAGACACTAGCCAGAGCATTAAAGAAAACAACAACTCGATCCTCTCTAAGGGCCAGAAGCGATGACCTTTGCGTGCTTCTCTTCGCGTAAGCGCCGCAGACTCTCAACGGAAGGCACGAAATAATAGGAGCCGGTCAATGGCTGGGTAAAGCGAGTGAGCGCATCGCGCGTGCCGGTGATTAGGCCCGCCATGCTATCGAGCATTCCGGAGAGCCGCTTCTGGTCTGCGCTGAACCCAACGAACATGGTGCCGTGGTCGTCGACGCTTCCGTAGGGCATGTTGCGACGAAAGATGTTCCCAAATTCGTCCTGATCAGTGCGAGCCACATGCGAGTCCGTTGGCTTGTTCTTGAGTTCGATGCTGTCGGGCTTGGTGCGCCCGATGATATGTTCCTGCTGATCGATCGCGAGAGCTTCCCACTCAGCTGCCTTGTGCTTCCATTTTTGAAGCAGCAGGACTGTGCCGGCCGCACCGGGAACTCGTTCGGGCAAGAGTGCTGCGGTGGGAGCGTCGAGTAGCGTGGGATTCTCCGAGCCATCGATGAAGCCGGTAAGATCGCGATCCCGCCGATAAGGCCAACTCGAGGTTTCTTCCGCCAGCGAGGCCTGGCCTGCGAGGTCGTGCACGACCGAGCGGGCCATATCGAAGATGACGTCATAAGCGCTGCCGGACAGCCACACCAGCCCATCGTGTTGCGTGCTTGGCATAACGAATCCTTCTGTGCCCCGGATTTCGTTGTTAAAGCCCTCGACGCCCGCAGGAGCATCATCCGGAACGATATCCCGCCAGAGCTCAGGCCGAAAGCCGATGACGAAGTTCACTCCTCCTGTGGTGGTCCGCGGTTCACGGATAGCGGAGATTGTAGAGGCGAACTCCCTGCATTTTTTCGCGTCCAGAATGTCAAACTCCAGGTACGCATGAGAGGACGTTCCGAGAGCGAAAATTCCAGCCTGAGGCGTGTACATGCAGGCATTATATCGGGCACTATCTTAGCCAATACAACTGAGCCCGATCGCGTCGCCAGCGCGGCCGTTTGCGGAATTACTGACGCGCTTCTGCTTGCGCAAGGTCTCGGCTCATATCTCGAGGAGTGGTTGGCCGGATAACGCCTAGGAAGCCTTGTTTGGCGGAACAATCGGCAGACCTATCGTCCTCCATGCCTGAAATCCGCCAATCATGTCCGTCGCGCGGCAGAGTCCAAGATCCTGCAGAGCTATGGCCGCGAGGCTTGAGGTATAGCCTTCGGAACAGAACACGATCACCTGGATGTCATGATCGGTCACGACCGGCAGCCGCGCGCTGGAGGCTGGGTCGAACCGCCACTCGAGCACGTTACGTTCGACAACCAACGCGCCTGCGATACTACCTTCAATCGCGCGCTGGCCTTCGGGGCGAATATCGACGAGTAGCGCCTCGGTTTTGAGCATCGCCTCACAGGCCTCATCTGGAGATAGCCGTCGCAGTCGTGCGCGTGCCGCTGAAAGCACCTGCTCAATGCTCAAGGCACCGGTCCGGTCTAAGGGATTCCGCTTCTGCACTCGCCACTCCTGATCGACCGTCTCAGGCTTCCGGGATGCGCGCTCACGCGGAACCAGTCGACTGCCATCCAACTCGTACCCGTTCATGTCGCTAAGCGGAGGAGAATATGCGTGAATGCTGATGGCCGGCGCGAGGGAGACGTTACGGACGTCATGCGCATAATCGGGACCGAATACGCGTGGCTTGCCCGGATGTATCACGCGGGTCCGCTCACCAGGACGATGCTCCTCCAGAATCCCGGTCGCTACAACGAAGGCTCCCGAGGACGCACCGTGGTCGTGGAAGCCGGTGGATTGCCCTGGCAGCCAACTGATCACCCATAGGTCATAGTCCGAACCGTGATACACCCGCTCATACCAGCGCTGTTCGGCGCGCAGCCGCACTTTATCCATCCATCCATCAGACGACGTGAACAAAGAGACGATGTTGGCGAGTTCCTCAGGTGTTCTCGAGACCGCTCCGGATAGGCTCTTCGCAGCCGCCACTGCGCTTTCGGCTTCTTGCATAAGTCGTTTATCTGTTTCGAGTCGCATAGAACCTCCACAAGCTGAAGAAGGAAGCTCCGCCACGGATGCCGGACAACGGCCAAACCATGAGCATTTCGGATGAGCTTTGGAGGGGGTTTCAGGAGTATCTGAGAATTTCGCTGCTCACCCAACGAAAGGCTGGTCGCAGCGACAACAATGAAACAAATGCATCGGAATCATCGGAATGAAAGTCGAGGTCATCGTCATCTCCGACTCAGACGTCGAACGCGCGAAGGAGTTCTAAAGGACGCTCGGGTGGAGGCTGGACCTCACGCCGGCCGCGCCCGGTTCCACCAAGGCATACCCGATCGTTTCCGACATCGTGGCCGCCCGGGACCAGTTGATCGCTGCCGGGATCGACGTGGGCGAATTCCTTCATATCGGCACCGATGGCCGCGTCGGCGCTCTCGATCCCGAGCGTCGCACCTATCGTTCGCGCGCCTCGTTCAGCTATCCCGACGGCCATGTCTGGCTGCTGCAACGGCTTCCCGGACACGTCGACTCTGGCGTGACTTCGTTCGGCTCCGCAAGCGACCTGGCGAGCGCGCTTCGGCGTGCGGCGGCCGCCCACGGCAAGCACGAGAAGCGCATCGGCGAGGCAGAACTGGCCGGACTGGTACGCCACGTACATGGTGGCAGAACAGTGCGGCGAAGAGCCGCCGCAATGAAAACTACAACGTGATCGTCATCGACCTCGCCCCGCCCGGCGAGCACTCTGAAGACGATCCCTGATGCTGATCTCTGATGAGGAGAACGAACACGACAGAGTCCATTGCTAACGCGCTGTGTTCCTGCGCAGCAGAGCCGGAAAGGAAGAAGAGCTTGCGAGTCGGCTTGAGGCGCTCGTTGTAGCGTCCCGTTCTGACACCCGGTGTAGTGCTCTATAACCTGCACCGTTCCAAAGCAGATCCCGCATCGTGGTTCCTTTACGAGCGTTACGAATCGCAAGAACATTTCAACAGGGAGAATCCGGTCCTCCGCCGTTTCATTGCGGACGCCGCAACACTTCTGGACGGGAAGCTCGATGTTCGAACGTTCAGGGTGATTGCCGATTTGCACGGCACTTGAAGGTCGCCTTCGCCGGGAAGACCTTACGTGACGCCTAAAAGGGCGAAAGCAATTTCGGATTATTGTCAGCCTACGGATAAGCGTATTAGCAAAGGAGGAACATGAAACGGATCATTTTCGTGCTGCTCCCGGGCGCAACCCTGGCCGGTGTTGTCACCTTCACGGCTCGCACATCCGGGCACGGCGATGAAGAGGCCTCCCCGATCTACGGAGTCAAAATTCCCCGAGTAACTTCCGAGTAGCCGACAAACCGTCCAGAATCGTCGTGTCTCCGCACAGAAACGCTCCAGCCTCGCCATTCATGAAACTTTGACGTGCCTAAGGGCCACGGGCCGCTCGTTCACCGAATCTGCGCGTTTGTCTTCTGAGACGTGAGGTGACTCGTCCGGCGGTTGTTCGTCCCTCCGCGTCGGCGTTTTCATCCACACGGCGCGATTAGGGGTGGGGTCAACTCCCAGGTGAAAAATGTCGAACCGATTGTAGTGGCCGACGATATCGTGGAGCATCTTGTGCTCGATACTCCGAGCAAGGTCGATCTCGGCCACAACCATACCTTCTTCCGCCGTCACAGGGCCGGCAAGCAGTTCGCCCTCCGGCCCGACGATGATCGACACCGGGGCCGGCGCCGCTTGCAACAATTCCTTCATCTTGCTGTCCGCCTGCGAGAGTTGCGCAATGGCATCAGCGTCCAGCGCGCAAGACGAGACGACGTTGAATACTTTCCCTTCGAACGCATGAGCGGCCGAGCGAAGGCGGATCGCCTCGCCGAGATTGTAGTCGCGAACGTCACCTCCCGAGCGGCGGAAGGGCCATGCCGGTGGATAGGTCGCAACATGTACTTGTTCGCCTTGCGCAAGCAGCGCGAACCGCGCCAGGGTATTGGTATTTTCTCCGCAGATCAGGGTGCCGACGCGGCCGCTGTCGGTCTCCTCTGGACGCAGGTACGCCGCATCCCCATTGGCCCAGGTGAGCTTTTCGGCCCACGTCGGGACGAGTTTACGATGGCGGTTGAGCAGCGTACCGTCGCGATCGAACAGAAGGTTGGTGTTGAAAAGCGTCCCCATGCTGAGCGAATCTTTTTCGGTGATGCCAACCGACAGGAGTACGTGGTGGCGCCTGGCGATCTCGCTGAGTTTCCTCGTGTGGGGCCCCGGAACCTGAACGGCGTTGTCAAACAGCCGGCGGAAGAATCCGTGCTGGTCGATCGGAGCATAAATCAGGTTCCACACCGGGAACGCGGGAATGAAAGATTCGCCAAACACGATCAGGTCAGCACCGGCATCCACCGCCTTCTGAACCAGCATTTCCAACTTGTCGATGGTGGCGTCACGGTCGAGAAAAACAGGAGCTGCTTGCACTGCAGCCGCGCGGAACTTCGGATAGGTATCGCCTGGCATGATAATTTGCCCCTTCGACTTTATGCCGACGCGCTTGTCTCAGTCGGCGTGCAGGTCCCGGCCCCTGGTTTCCTTCAGGTAGCACATTCCAATGAGAAAGCTGAGAGAAACGACTATTACTGGATACCAGAGACCGTAATAGATGTTGCCCGTCGCAACCACCAGACTAAAAGCCACGGCTGGCAGCAGTCCTCCAATCCAGCCCACTGCCGCATGGTAGGGGACGGACAAGGCGGTGTAGCGAATTCGCGTGGGAAACATTTCCACCAGAGCAGCAGCCTGCGGAGCATAGCCCGTCGCCGCCAGCGCAATCAGCACCGTTAGCAACACAAGAATCATGGCGATGTTCATCCGAGTGGGATCGGCAACAGAGGGATAACTGGCTGCCGTCAGAGCACTCTGGACCGCCTTGGCATCAAATCCTGTGATGGTGCCGGAACCGACCTTGATCTCGATAGCGGATCCAGCCGGTAAGGCTGAATTGGTGTAAGGAACGCCCATTTTTGAAAGCAAGGCTTTGACCTTGTCGCAGTCGGTGAAGTTCTTTCGCCGGCCGACAGGATCGAATTGGAATCCGCATGTGGCCGGGTCTGCCGCCACCATCACCGGGGTGGCGCGAGCGGCCGCCTCCAGTTGGGGATTCGCATAGTGCGTCAAGCCCTTGAATAACGGGAACAGAAGCACAGCCGAGGCCAGCATCCCCGCCATCATGACGGGTTTTCTTCCGATCCGGTCTGAGAGCCATCCGAAGAGAATATAAAAGGGAATGCCCAGAACCAAAGCTGCGCCCAGGAAGAGATTGGCGCTCGTTGGAGCCACGCGCAAAGACTGAATGAGGAAATAGAGAGCGTAGAATTGCGCAGTGTAAAACACGACAGCCATTCCGCTGACCATGCCGGCGAAAACCACGAGCACCTTGCGAAGATTCTCCTTCTTCCCGAAAACTTCATGCAGCGGAGCGCGAGAGAGTTTGCCTTGCGCTTTGGCCTGCAGAAAAGTCCGGGATTCCTTCATGGAAAGACGAATCCAAAGCGACACAAGCAGCAGGACCGCGGAAAACCAAAACGGAATTCGCCAGCCCCAAACGTCAAAAGCCGATTTGGTCGCGAGGCGACAACACAGGATGACCGCAAGAGAGAGCAATAGACCAAGCGACGCTGTGGCTTGAATCAAACTCGTGTAAAAGCCCCGTCGGTGGTCTGGAGAATGTTCCGCTACGTACACGGCGGCGCCGCCGTACTCGCCGCCCAGGGCGAGTCCCTGTAACAAGCGCAGGCTGATCAGCAGGATCGGCGCGGCGATCCCGATGCGCGAATACCCCGGCAGCAATCCGACCGTGACAGTGGCCAGTCCCATGAGGAACATGGTCATCAGAAAGGTGTACTTGCGCCCGACCAAATCTCCGAGGCGGCCGAAAAACGCCGCGCCAACAGGGCGGACGACAAACCCCACCGCAAACGCCATAAGGGCGAACATGAATCCAGTGGTCTCGTCCATGCCGGAAAAGAACTGCTTCGAGATAGTCGCCGCCAGGGAACCATAGAGGAAAAAGTCGTACCACTCGAAAACGGTTCCGAGTGACGCGGCCAAGAGCAGCTTCGACTCGACGGTGAGGATAGTTGGGAACGCGCCAGCTGCGACGAATGGGAAAGAGCGTGTTTCCATAGTTTCACTCCTCAATCCCTATGCGGGCGCAAAAGCTTACAGCCGCTGCATCAAGTAAGTGGGAATCCCCAAGGCTGGTTCTACAGGCACCTCACAATACGCCTGCCCCCCGATAGACAGCAACTCGTTTTTCCTGGAGTACCGGCTCCCGGGCGGCTAACGGCAAACCCGAAGTTACCTGTCGATGGCTAGCGGTAAACGCGCTGGCGGCTACTGATCCATGGTTCGCCTTACGGAATGCTCAATGAGCCGCCGATCTTCGATCGATCCCGCGGATAGAGTCGTGAACCGAATAACCCTCTTCCTGTGAGCCCGGTCCACCTCACGTCATCGCGGAAAATGGTCATTGAGGCCGATCCTCTGCAAGAAGATCAGCGAGAACCCATGCTGCTCCGGCAATTGCGAAGGTCTCGGCGTTTTCGCTCCAATTCGTATGATTGTGGGGATCCGAAAGAAGTAACGGCACCCACACGAGTAGCCCAAAGATCACGAGCATCATTGTCAGCAGGCGGGTCGCGAGAAGCGCCATCCGATTCGTAAGAAAAGCCGTAGCCGCGAGTGCAAAGAAAACAGTCGTCGTTACGGCCCAAAACATCTGGCTTGGCGGAAGCCACTTTGGAACAAGACTGGCAGTAGCGGCTAGATAAAACGCCTGTTCGAGAGTAAAGGAAGCGACACAGATGCCCAAAAGAATGCGGCCGATCCGATGAATCGTTTCCCGTAACCATCCCGATGACAAGCCCCCATAAACGGTCGCCGCTCCGGTCACAAGGGAGAACTGCTCGAAGAAGTTGCCCCAGCTATTGTAGATCTGCGGTTTGGCGACGATCCCTGGCACGCACAGTAAGGCGAAGACAAGATAAACTGCAGCCAGGACAACTGCGCCCGTTTTCGCGGTCCGAATGAACTGAATCGCAACGCCGCCTAAGATCAGGGCAGCAGCGGCAGCACAGACAAGGTAACGTGGTTGACGCCAGCCGTTGTAATCTTGCCAAGCCAGAGTGATGACGCCAAAGGCCAAAGCCGCCAGGCCAAACACATGACGCCCGAGGTTCGAACTATATTTAGTCGTCGATGCGGTCATTTGGTTTCAGCGTTGTGCCACTATACCTTTTGATCCACTCCGTTGTCTGTGCTCGCGGCCTGTAGCCCAGGGGGCTCGCCCCCTAGACGCAAACCTGACCAGGTCGGGCTGGAAGTTAACCCTCGCGGCCGGTTTCCGGAGAGGGGGGAACTGTCGGTTAGTGGACCAACCGTCCGGAATCGGCTGGAATCGGCGGAACAACTGGAATGGCGCCGTCGCTTACGATACGATTTGTCCGAACTGCGCCTTGGCACAGACACAGGAGAGAGCATGGGCACGCTGATTCAGGACTTGCGTTACGGCCTGCGCATGTTGCGCAAATCCCGGCTCCACCGTAGTCGCAATCTTCACGCTCGCTCTCGGAATCCGCGCGAATACCGCAATTTTTTTCTGTCGTCAACGCCGTTCCGTTGCAGCCGCCACCGTATCCGAATCCGGGCAGCTTGTCTTGCCGCCCGAAGCGAACCCGAAACAGGGAATCACCGACGCCGGGATGTCCCATCCCAGCCTGCCTGAATTACGAGACGACAGCCGCGTCAGAGCGCCATCGCGGGCCTGGCTAGCCACTCAATAGCATGATTGCCGAGATCCTCGAAGACTACTTCCGGTTGCACGTCACGTACCCGAATCGTGCTGCAGAATCACCTCAAGAACTGACTGAAGATCTGATTAGTCCGGTGCGTGCCTATCTGAAGTAACTCTGGCGCGAACTATGGCGCGAACTATGGCGCGAACTATGGCGCGAACTATGGCGTTCGTTCGAGGCCCGCGCGATCCCATCCTGCAAGGTTAGCCCCGGCTTCATAAGTGCTCTGCGCAAACTGGAGAATCTCGGCTCTTGGCGATGACGCCCTGCGCACCTCGTCGTACATCAGCACGAATTCGTGCAGCTTGCTTTGATATGCCGCCCCCGCCGGCCGGACCATTTGCGCGCCATAGCCTGCTGGTTCAGGGGCGGTGTACGCGTAAAACGCGGGACCCTTAACATCTCCGCCGCCCGGCCACCAGCCGACGCTGCTGCATTCGTGCGAATAGGATTCAGATGTGATAACACCTTTTCGCGGCGGTGCCCTTCGGCCGCTGAAACGCGTGCAGCACAAATCGAAACTTCCCCAAAAAAAGTGGACCGGGCTCGACTTTCCTATGAAGCCGGCGCGAAATTCATGCAGCACAATATCCGTCGACCGCAAAATGCGCCACATCCGGTTTGCATATTCGGGATCGTACGATGCATGAGTTTCGTCCTGATCCAACGGAATCGGATTCGGCACTTCCTGAGGTTTCGGATTGATGTGGACGTCGATTCCGGATTCGCGCAACAACCAGAATAACTCCTTATAGAATGCCGCAACCGATTTCGCCGAGAGCGATAGAGCACGATCCCGGTCATAGGTTCTCACCTCCAATCGATGATGAACAAAATCGAACAGGATCTCGAAGATCTGCCCCCGGTAAGGGATCGGTCCAGTTGTCAAACCTCGTGTGCTCACATAGAGAGCGACATTCCAGAAGTGGTTTTCGAGCGGCCTGAGAGTCAAACTTATTTTCCCGACAATCTGGGTCCACATATGCAACGTGCGAAACGTATCTGCCCATTCCTCAAACGGCAATGCCGGCCATTCTTTTTCGATCTGTTTCATCCAGTGAACTCCCTGACACACTCTCGCGGGCACCCCGGTTTTCGACAATCGCTTCCGAATTATGCGCCCCCGACCCGCGATTGTCTGCCGCAGTGTTTACAGGTTGAGCGAATTTTCCCGGCTACCGACGCTGTTTCTTCTGACATTGTACGTCGCGATGGCTGTTTCCCCGGTGGGCGGCTAAGAAGTTCGCATGAGCCGGTGCCAGCGTTGTCGTAGCTGAATCAACTAGCAGTGGTGAAAACAAATCTTCTGCAGCGTTCCGACAAATAGAGTCCCCAACACCGTCGGAGATCTTTTCCGTGCGCGTGCGCACCTTCCGATCGGGCCAGCTTTCTTTCAGCAGCCGATCTCATCTCTCTCGGCTTTACTGGATTGATGGCACCGGCCATGGCATCGCCGCCGCCATGGGAAAGCTTGGCGGGTACGCGGGTGTATTTCTATTCCCGTACCTTTTGCACCGGAGGGGGTTGCCCGGGGCCGAGGCGGCCGCGTTTGTCAGCTCCTGGGCGTCATCCTGACCTTAACCTTGACCATGCTCCCCGAAACCAGCGGCAAGAGCCTGGAGGCGATATAAAAGAACCTATCGTTGCAGCCACCACAAACATTCCATACAACTTTTCATCAACTTTCGGGTTCAATAGTATTTAGAGTTCTGTTCTGCCCCGGAGGAGATCTTGAAAGTATTGCGATTGTTTCGCAAGGTAACAGGTTTCGAATGGGCGGCGAGAGCCGCAGTCTTATCCCTTTCGCTTGGCGCAGCCGCCCTGACCAGCGCCCAGACTGGCGCCATGTCGCCCTATCAGGGCGAATCGGACGGCGTCAGCGCCGGTGGCCAATGGTTGGAGTTTGACTCCACCGACAAGATGACCGGCGCGCACAAGGTGCGCTTCGAGCTCCAGTCCAACAACTATTTTAAAGAGGATCGCGATTACAAGCCGCGGGTCAATCTCTATTGCAATAACGGGAAACTCAAGCTGGCGGACTTTAACCCCGGCGTGAGACTGCTTCCACCGAACCGTCCGGGCTTCTGGGGACAGCCCCAGCTCGAAGTAGAGGTCCGAGTCGACGACGTTCACTACTACAAGGGATGGAACTGGATGCGCGGCCACTTCCTTTCCATGGACAAGGGCACCGTTCGCGGCCTGATGGGCGCTCAAGTCTTCAACATCGCACTGCCCACCCGGAGCGGGCGGCAGATCGCCGAATTTTCTCCAGCCGGTTTGAATTTCGACCGAATAAGGCAAGCCTGCGATCTGACCCCGAAAAAGCCAAGCAAAGACTAGACGGGCAAAGACGGGCAAGGACGAGTGCGTTAACCTAGCAACCGTGGAACGACGGGCGTCTCGCCCGCCTTGCTCCGCGACGGCAGAATCTCAGTTCGACTGAGGCAAGAATCCCGGGGCTTCTCGTTACCCGGTTTCGCGAGGGCCGTTGGGGAGGCCTAGCGGGCGTGAACAACTCACTGCTGCTCGTCTGCATCATTGTTCGCTGCATTTGCGGCCCAGGTCCCGCCACGAACCTAAGATACTTCAGGCATTCGGCGGCCACTTGTCGGAGGAGACCGGGTTGCGGAGAGTTACAGAGAAAGTTACACCCTTCTACCGGAACCTCTCTTTCCGGCCCCGGGGTGAGGCGGCGACATGGCTTTCCAGGTTTCCAGGCACGTTTCTGTTCGCCCCAGTCAGGCCGAATATTGCATGACGAAATTACCGGAACGGCTTCAGCACGCTCCACTTCCCGACTTGCAGAAACCTCGTCCGCCCTCGGATCGAGACAATTTGCGCCCGCCAAAGGGAAACGCCTTGGCTCCTGCATCCCTGGCGACTTCCCGCGAATCCAATGGTGATATCGTAGAAGGCTCATGAACATTGGCATAACCTGCTATCCAACTTACGGTGGCAGCGGAGTGGTCGCCACCGAACTCGGCCTCGAGCTGGCTCGCCGCGGCCACGACATTCATTTCATCTCCTATTCGCAGCCCATTCGCCTCACCGGACCGGAACCAAACATTCATTTTCACGAAGTCGAGGTCACCCGCTATCCACTGTTTGAATATCCTCCCTACGATCTGGCGCTGGCGACGCGGATGGCGGAAGTCTCGCAGCTCTACGAACTCGATCTGCTGCACGTCCATTACGCAATCCCGCACTCGGTAAGCGCCATGCTGGCCAAGCAGATGTTGGCCGCAACCCCGCCGAGACGTCACCTGCCATTTGTGACGACGCTTCACGGCACCGACATCACCTTGGTAGGCCTGGACCGATCGTATCTTCCAATCACCAGATTCTCGATCGAACAGAGTGACGGCGTCACCGCTATCTCGCAGTATTTGCGTAATCGTACTCTCAACATTTTCGATATCAAGAATCACATCGAAGTCATTCCCAATTTCGTAAACTGCGATGATTACGTGCGCAAACAGGAGTGGCTTGATCAGCGTAGCGAGTACGTTTCGGACGACGAACGCCTCTTGGTCCACCTCTCAAACTTTCGTCCGGTGAAGCGCGTACTCGATGTGATCGAGATTTTTGATCGTGTTCGCAAGAAGATCCCATCCAAGCTGCTTCTCATCGGCGACGGTCCCGATCGTTCGCAGGCAGAGTGGCTGGCGGTGCAAAAAGGAATTCACGAGCATGTGCTGTTTCTGGGCAAACAGGATCAGATCCGCGAGAAGCTCGCTATCTCGGACGTGATGTTGATGCCAAGCGAACTTGAATCCTTCGGCCTGGCTGCCCTCGAAGGCATGGCTTGCGAGGTTGTTCCCATTGCGACCCGCACCGGAGGAGTGCCCGAAGTGATCGAGCACGGTGTGAGCGGCTTCCTGGCCGATGTAGGCGACGTGGAAACGATGTCGCGTTACGCCATCGAACTGCTGGGCGACGAAACGACCCTCCGCGCCATGGGAAAGCGCGCCCGCGCCGCCGCCCAGGCAAAATATTGTTCCAGCAAAATCATTCCGCTTTACGAAGGCTTTTACCGAAAGGTGCTGGAGCAATCGCCGCGATCGTCATGAGTTCTTCCGGATCAGGCAAGATAGGCAATCGCAATCGGATAATCGTGCCGCCCCCGTCGCGCCCTTCGATCTTCATCTTGGCCGCATCGCCGTAAAGAACTTTGATACGTTCTACGACGTTAGCCATGCCAATTCCCATACCCGACCAGCCACCCGCCGGATCCACCTCGCGAACAGACTCATGGCCCACGCCTATGCCAACTCCGTCATCCTCAACTTCCACTACGAGACGCGATTTGATCACTCGGCTGCGCAGTGTGATGCTGCCGCCTTCGACCTTCGGAGCAAGTCCGTGCTTGATGCAGTTTTCAACCAGTGGCTGCAGCAGCATGCTCGGAACCATCGCCTCGAGAGAGGCTGGATCCAGGTCCTTGACGACGCGCAGTTTATCCCGTCCAAAACGCACCACTTCGATGTCCAGATAATTATCGATAAACTCCACCTCTTCGCGCAGCGTAATGAACGAATCGGTGCTATGCAGCAACCGGCGCAGAATGGTAGCGAGCTTCAGAATCATCTCTCGCGCCGTGTCGGGATCAAAACGCACCAGCGAAGAAATGGAGTTGAGTGTGTTGAACAGAAAGTGCGGATTGATCTGATTCTGCAACGCCGTCATGCGAGCTTGCAGCAGCAAACGTTCTTGCTCCTCCAGCTTGATCTGTATGCGGACGCTGTTGAAGATCTTAAGTTCTATTCCCACCACCATGACCGCAGTCAGGTAGATCGCGCTCTCCACCAGGTAATCGGTCAGAGTTCCGCCGCCGTTGGCCCACAAGCCGGGACTTTCCAAGCTGTAGATCGAACCCGGTGAGAAGCGCCAGATTTCGGTTTGCAGAAAACGCAACGCCACGATGGCCACAAAAAAAGCGACCTGCCAGTCGAACCGTGGTCGCGGCAAATTGCGGCGAATTATGCGATAGATAGTGAGATCGATGAACG
>Ga0181522_10000757_pt1 | contig 21953 bp, 18 predicted proteins | sample PEATcosm2014_Bin_27_FD_121103 | JGI IMG/M metagenome (GOLD analysis project Ga0181522, IMG submission 121103) | Peatland microbial communities from MTU Mesocosm Facility, Houghton, MI, USA - PEATcosm2014_Bin05_10_metaG | ecosystem: Environmental > Terrestrial > Soil > Wetlands > Peat | place... | reverse complement strand
TTTGCCTTCGCGGCCGCAATCTCCTGAGCGGAAGGCCCGCCAGCAGACTTCGTCGCCGTACCCGGCGCAGCCGTATTGCCTGACGAGGGCGGCGGAGCCGGAGCGGTCGAGGTCGGGCTGGTGGGGTCAGTCGGTTGTGCCGTCTTCGGACTGGCGCCGTTCGAGGTCGACTGTCGATTGGCGAAAACAGTCCCCGCGCCAACCGTAAAGATCAGACAGAATACCAAGGTCCGGAAGCCGGTCTTTTTTCGTCCTGGCGAGTGATTCATGTTCCCTCCAAGTTTCTGCCTATGCGTAAATTCCGCGTTGCCGAATCGTGTAAGCCACACGATCGATCGCCAGCATGTAGGCCGCGATCCGATTATTTACGCCATGGGTCTCGGCGTACCGCACCACATCATCGAACGCCGCGATCATGATCTCCGACAAATGCTCGTTCACCACCGATTCCTTCCAGAAATAACCCTGCCGATCCTGCACCCACTCAAAATAAGAGGTAGTAACTCCTCCCGCGTTAGCCAGAATGTCTGGAATCACAAAAACTTTTTTCTCGGCAAGAATGGCGTCGGCAGCCGCTGTAGTAGGCCCGTTCGCGCCCTCGGCGAGAATCCTGCATTTCACCCGATCCGCATTCTGGCTGGTGATCTGGTTCTCCGTCGCCGCCGGAATCAGAATGTCGCAATCCACCAGCAACAACTCCGCCGGATCGTACAACTCAGCGCCAGGAAAGCCATAAATCGTTCCATTGCGCTGCCGGTATTCCCACAGCGCTTCAGCGTCCAGGCCGTTCCGGTTGTAAAGCCCGCCCCCAACCTCGATGACGCCGATGACTTTATACCCAGCCGCCGCCATGAGCCGGGCCGCATTCGATCCAACGTTCCCGTAGCCCTGCACAATGACCCGGGTGGCCTCGCGATTCAGGCCGAGCTTCCTGATCGCCTGCTCGCAGACCATCAGCACCCCGCGCCCGGTAGCCTCCCGCCGTCCCCGCGATCCGCCAATATTGATCGGCTTCCCCGTAACCACAGCCGTAACCGTCTGCCGCGCATGCATGGAATAGGTATCCATGATCCAAGCCATCGTCTGCTCGTTGGTATTGACATCAGGCGCCGGAACATCCTTCTCCGGCCCGATAAAATCGAATAACTCCGCCGTGTACCGCCGGGTCATCCGCTCCAGCTCTCCTTGCGACATCCGGTGTGGATCGCAGATGATCCCCCCCTTGGCGCCGCCAAAAGGAATGTTCACCACCGCGCACTTCCAGGTCATCCAGCTCGCGAGCGCCCGGACTTCATCGAGATTCACATCAGGCGCGTAGCGCAATCCGCCCTTGGCCGGCCCTCGCGCAATCGAGTGCTGCACCCGGAATCCGGTAAAGACCTCGAGGTGCCCGTCATCCATCATCACCGGGATATGGACAATAATTTCACGGCTGGGCGACCGCAAAATATTCCACAGCCCCTCGTCAAGATTCAATTTTCTCGCGGCCAGATCAAAGCGGGCCGCTTGTGCCTGCCATGGATTAGTTTCCTGCTCCAGGTCCACCGTCTTCATAAAAGTCTCCACAAAATTCTGCCTGCCCGCATGGCCGAGGTCAGCGGCCAAGCCTCGCAAAGTATATGGCTGGCCGAGAGGCTAGGCAAGCCAAGGGAGTGCCAAAAAGGGAACGCATCTTACAGACTGTTCACACCCGCGGAAGCTTAGGAAACCATTCATCGGCACGCCCGCCGGGGCCGCCGGGGCGCATCGGTCGCGAAAAATCACCGCCAGCGTAAGATAGGAGCGGGCCTTGCCCCAGCGCCTCCCGCTCCGCATCAAATTCGTAAGATTCCAGGCGTTGCCGCCCGCATGGCTGCAGGCGGTCGCAAGACAAACATGATGCGTCCCGACTACAAACGATTCGCCCGCCTGTCACGCGAAGCCACCCTGGTTCCCGTCGTGAAGTCGATCTCCGCCGATCTCCTCACTCCGGTCTCCGCCTTTTTAGCCGTTGCCGAAGGCGAGTCCGACGCCTTCCTGCTCGAGTCGGTAGAAGGCGGAGAAAAAATCGGACGCTACACATTTCTGGGCGTGCGTCCATTCCTTCGCCTGGAGTCACGCGGAGCCGAAATCAAAATCGAGCGAGGCCGCAAACTCGAGCAGCGGAACGGAAATGTCTTCGAGGTAATCAAAGAACTCCTGCAACAGCATCGCCCCGCCGCAATCGAAGGCCTGCCGCCATTCACCGCCGGCGCCGTAGGTTATTGCGCCTATGACATGGTTCGCCGCCTCGAAAACATCGGGAACCACGCCACCGACGACCTCGAGGTCCCCGACTGCATCCTGATGTTTTTCGACCGCGTTCTCGCCTTCGACCACCTGCGCCACCAGATCCACATCGTCGCCTCAGCCGACGTCAGCCGCGAAGCCCCCCAATCCGCCTACGACCGGGCCGTAAAAGACATCGAGCGCATCGAGCGGAAACTGGCCGCCGGATGGAAGCCCTCCGCCTGGAGGAAGGCAAAAATAAGGTCAAAGCTCGCGACCTCAAAACTGAAATTAACGCCGCGCACAACGAAGTCAAGATTTCTCGAAAGCGTCAAGCAAGCCAAGGAGTACATAGCCGCCGGCGACATCTTCCAGGTGGTCCTCTCGCAGCGCTGGGACTTCGAGCCCGAAGTCGCGCCCTTGGACCTCTACCGCGCTCTACGCACCGTCAACCCGTCGCCCTACATGTATTTCCTGCGCTTCGGAGGAATCCAAAGAAACACTCGGAAGCAATCCGAACCCATCCACGTCCTCGGCTCATCCCCCGAAATGCTGGTGCGGGCCGCAGGCGGCGGAAAGCTCGAATACCGTCCCATCGCTGGCACCCATCCCCGCGGCCGCGACGAAGCCGAAGATGCCGCCCTCGAAAAGAAAATGCTGTCCGACGAAAAAGAGCGAGCCGAGCACGTAATGCTCGTCGACCTTGGCCGCAACGATCTCGGCCGGGTAAGCGACTACGGCACAGTAAGAGTTCGCAACCTGATGTACGTCGAGCGCTACTCGCACGTCATGCACCTGGTGTCAGCGCTCGAAGGCCAACTTCGCCCGGAGCTCAACGCCATGGATGCCTTCGCCGCCTGTTTCCCCGCCGGAACCCTGAGCGGCGCGCCCAAGGTAAGAGCCATGCAGATCATCGAAGAACTCGAACCCACCCGCCGGGGAGTCTACGGCGGCTCGGTCCTGTACGCCGACTTCGCCGGCAACCTCGACTCCTGTATCGCCATCCGCACTCTGCTGATGAAAGGCAAGAAAGCCTACCTGCAAGCCGGCGCCGGAATCGTGGCCGACTCCGATCCGCAGCGTGAGTTCGAAGAGACCTGCAACAAGGCACGAGCCGTTCTGCGCGCAGTTGAGATGGCGAGAGGCACGGTGTAGCGCGGACCACTCCTCGATGCCGCCCCTTGCATTCGCTCGAACAATCTCGGGCTCCGCCGCGCCGCAGGTCAGCCCCGCCGGAGCTTTAGCTTTAGCAGCCGTCCGGCCGCCCGTCGAATCACTCCCTACGCAGGGCGCGAACCGGCTCCAACGCGGCAGCCCTCTGAGCCGGCAACAGAGCCGCAATCAGCGCCGCCAGGCTGAGCACAACCGTCGTCACCAGCAAAATGTCTGGAGCGTACGGCTTGACTCCAAATAATTGAGCGCTCATCAGATACCCCGCGAGAATGGTCGCCGGAATACCAATCGCCAATCCGATTCCAATCTGCACAAACGCGCCCCGCAGAACCAGTTTCAGAACCTTCACCCGGTCCGCACCGAGCGCCATCCGAATCCCAATTTCGCTCGTACGCCGCTCCACCGAGTACGCCGTTACGCCATAAAGCCCGACCGACGCCAAAGCCAGGGCCAGCAAACCAAATAAGGACGTCAGCCTCGCCAACATGACGTTCTGCGTGAAATTTCCATCCACCTGCGCGGCGAAGCTCGAGAAATCAACCACCGCAAGATTCGGATTCACCTCGCCGAGAGCCCGCCGCACCTGCGGTTCGAGCCCCGGCACAGTTCCCTCGGTCAACAAGACCGCGGCGTCCAAATAGTGGGAGCTGTCCTCGAAGGCCTGGAACCGCGCCCCTTCGTAAGCCATCCGTTGCGCGCTGGCGAGGAAGAACCTGGGCGGAATCCTGGAGGTTGGATCGCGGTATTGCGTATCTTCCGTCACCCCGACGATTTCAAACGCTCCCGCGTACTTTTGGTCCAGATCGCCAAAATGTTTCCCGATCGGATCTTCGTCCTTGAAAAACTGCTTCGCGAATGTCTCACTCACCACCGCGACGTTCCGTGTGCTCGCCGTGTCCCCGTCCGTAAATCCGCGGCCCTTCACAATCTTCGTACCGACGCTCTCGAAGTAGCCGTCGTCAACCCGCAGCCACGACGCCACATTCTGATTGCTCCCCGGCGGAGCTGGAGTCTGCCCTTCGATGTAAACTTCTTCACTCCAGTTGTCTCTCTCCATCGGGGTGTAGAGCCCGAAACTCACAAGCTTTACGCCTGGAATCGCCGTCAGCTTCTCCCGCAGCTGTCGATAAAATGCCGGCAGTTCGAAGGCCGTGTACCCCGCCATTTGCGGATCAAAATGCAGAATGTAGCGGTTGGCCACCTCGAATCCGAAATTCTGATGCTGCATGTTGCGCAAGCTCTCAGTCAGCAATCCCGCCGCACACAGCAGCACCAGCGACAAGGCGGCCTGACTCACCACCAGCGTCTTTTGCGTCCATCCCGCGGCGTGCGCCGTCGAACGGTGCGCTCCCCGCAAGGCATCGGCAGGATCGGCATGCGCCGTCATCCACGCCGGCGCAACCCCGAACAGGATTCCCGTCAACAGGCAAACCCCGAAAGTGAACCCCAGCACCGGCAGCGAAGGCGTCGCCGTGATGGCAACGTGGCTGTCCTGAAATGCCAGCCGCAGGATGAGCCGCGTGCACGCAAATGCAAATCCCACCCCGACCCCACCGCCGAACAACGCCAGAACCGTGCTTTCCGTCAACACCTGCGCGATCTGCCGCGACCTGGGTGCTCCGAGCGCGGCTTTGACGGAAGTGTGCTGCCTGCGGCTCGCGGCTCGCACCAGCATCAGGTTCGCCACATTTGCGCAGGCGATCATCAGCACGAAACCGGAAACCCACATCAGCAGGTGCAAGCCCGACTGATATTCATCGCGCATCATCTGCACCCCCGCCCCACCCGGAGAGAGATGCAAAGCCTGTTTCGGCACCAGATCCCGCTCGCCCGGCCCCAACTTCGCATAAGGACCCAACAGCCACTGTTGCAGTTCCACCCGCATCTCGGCCTCAATCCTGTTCGGATCAGCGCCGGGCGCAAGCCGGCCGATCAGGTCAAGCCAATCCGCCTCGGGAAACTGCAGGAAGTTCGCCGGGCCGTGGATCATCGGTTCGTCATTCAGCGGGACCCAAAAGGCCGGCGGACGTTCCATCCGGTCGCCGTAGAACCTTGGCGGCGCCACTCCAATCACGGTAAATGGCAGCCCATTCAACATGAAGGTCGCCCCAATCACCGATGGATCATGGCCGTATTTCTCCTGCCAGGTCGCGTAACTCATCATTGCGACCGGCTCCGCTCCCTTTCGATCATCGTCCTCGGTAAACGCCCGCCCCGCATAAGCGCTAATCCCAAACATCGCGAAGTAGTTTCCCGAAACATACTGGCTGTGCATCGACTCAGCCGGATGCTCGCTCCCGCTGCGCCGAACCCCTAAGAGACTGCGCCCCGCCTGGAAAGCTGCCAATTCGGCGAACCCCTGGGTCCCGTCGCGGAAAGTTTTGTATTTGTCATAAGAGAAAAGAGACCAATTCTCCTGCAGCCCGCCGCTGACGCAGCAATTCTCCACATTGCCGACTCGAATCAGTTCGCCGGGCTTCGCTACCGGCAAGGACTTCAACAACACGGCGTGCACCAGGGTAAAGATGGCGGTCGTGGCGCCAATCCCCAGTGCCAGTGTCAGCACGGCGGTAGCCGTAAAACCGGGTGCACGTCCAAACTGCCGGATCGCATATCGGATATCGTCCATCAATGGCATGCCGCCTCCGCGTTTTTCGACTAATACTGTTTTGACGAATACTGTTTGACGAATCTACGAATCGCTCCTCGCTCTTGTTCAGATCCATTCTGTTGGCACTTCTTCCAGTCGGAGAGGATTCGGGTTGGACGCTCGTGACCACCCGTTCGTAAGCCGGATAAGTGTCGAATCTCTTCCTTCTCCTCGTTTATTCTGAATCCTTCGCTCCAAACAGCTGATTCCAACGGAGCAAGAAACCGGAGGAGGGATCCCGAGACGGATCGAAGTCAGACGAGGCCAGGCATCGGCGGTTCGAAATTTAGCCTCCGAGGCGCGGGGAACACGCAAGAATCATCAGAGGCGATACGACAGAGGCGATACGACAGAGGCGACCTGACAGACACGCTACGACGAGCGGCCTTGTTTCAGAAAATTGGTTACCAGTTTTTTCCCTTCGTCGGTCAACACGCTTTCGGGATGGAACTGAACCCCTTCAACGGGAAAATTCCTATGCCGCAAACCCATAATGACGCGAGTTCCATCTCGATCGCGAGTCCAGGCGCTCACCTCGAGATCTGCAGGCAATCCGTCCTCAGCAACGATCAGCGAATGATAACGAGTCGCGGTCATCGGTGAAGGGAGTCCGCGAAAAATGGTCTTCCCATCGTGCTCAACCTGACTGGTCTTGCCATGCATAAGATTCTTGGCGCGAATAATTTGCCCGCCGAAAGCCGCGCCAATGGCCTGATGTCCGAGGCAAACGCCGAGCAGCGGAACTTTTCCCGCGAAATGACGAATCACATCGATGCTGATTCCCGCTTCCTGCGGAGTGCAAGGTCCTGGAGAAACCAGGATCCGTTCGGGATGCATCGCCTCGATCTCACCGACAGTCACCTCATTATTGCGCCGAACCTCAACCTCGGAGCCCAGCTCACCAACATACTGGACCAGGTTGTAAGTAAAAGAATCGTAGTTGTCGAGAACAAAGACCACGTACTGATTGTAACGGTTTAGATTGTGGCGGTTAGGATTGCATCGGTTAGGGCCACGGGCAAGGTCACTCGGCAAATCTCTGCAACCCTGAAAATCTCGCCCTGTAAGCTGCTTCTTGACAGGTTAGCCGCTAATTGCCATGCTTACATGCGAGACTGGCGGATCTTTGCATCTGAAACTTGGAAAACCTGCCTTTGAGGAGGTTCGATGGCGGAAGCGCAACTGGAAAACGAGAAAAGGGCAACCCGAAGGTTCGCACTGCGCTTGCCCGTCAGCGTTCGCTACGGCGAGCAGGAGCGCGCCGCGCAAACCCGTGACGTCAGCGCGCGCGGCATCTGCTTCTATATCGATTCCAACATCCAGGATGGTTCCGCCCTTGATTTCACCCTGACGCTGCCACCGGAAATCACGCTGACGGAAAGCATACGAGTGCGTTGCAAGGGCCACGTCGTACGGGTTGAAAGCGGCAATTCCACCGGCAACTTGGCGGTCGCAGCCATCATCGACGAGTACGAATTCCTGGCCGAAACGTGATCGGTGTTCCCTCCAGCGCTTGAATCGCGGTGAAGCTCGAGAGCCGGGCGAACTCACCATAAAACCACGCGGCGCCGCGAGGCTTTGGTTCAGGATTTTTCCTTCCTGTGTGTTCGCGGCCTCGGTCATAAACGGTTTTGCCGACGGAGACAAAGGTACTACCAAGGCTTTTCGCAGGCTTTTTTTCGAGAAGCGCCGAGTGGTATGGTTGCTACAACACTTCGGTGCTTTAGGTGAAAGACTTTCCGAATCCGGTTTCCGATGAACAAGGCTCCTGTCGGCCGTTTTACGGCTTCGGTTTGAGTTTGGTCTTGTGCCTGACGCTTGCCGCGTCACCCTTCGCATTTGGCCTGCGCTCGCAGCCAACGGCCAAGACCGACTCCCGGTCCGCTCCGGCGAAGAGCGCAGCGATTATGAGCCTACGGATTGTGCAGGAGAAAGATGGACCAGCGATCGAGATTCTTTCGACCCAGCCATTGGTTCCGGCGATCCAGGCAATCACCGACCCCCCGCGTTTGGTGATCGATCTGCCCAACGCGCGAATGGATGCGCCCAAGCGGATCAGCGTACAAGCCGATCAGATCAGCGCAGTGCGGGCCGATCAGTTTCAACACAGTCCCCCCATCACTCGCGTCGTCGTCGATCTCGAGGCGCCTCGCGCCTACAGCTGGGATTCGGCAGGAAACCGCCTGGTCGTGCACCTTGGCAAGAACCCCGGCCAGGCGAGCAGTTCGCCTTTTCAGGCGACGACTGTTGCCAGCCTGACTTCCGCGCCACCACCTGCTGTTGCTTCTGTGCGCGCGGCTGGACCGCTGGCCATCGCGGGAAACAGTACAGGAACAGGTTCTTCCATTACGGCTCGTTCAGAAACCGCCGTTCTTGACCTGTCAAGCGGCGGTGAAGTACGTGTCTGTCCTGGAACGACCCTCTCCGCCACCCCGTCAGCGAACCACCACAACGTGATGCTCAGCATGAATACAGGCGCGCTCGAAGCCCACCTCGTTCTCGACGCATCGTCCGATTCCGTTCTGACTCCGGACTTCCGCATCCTGCTCGACGGACCGGGAGAATTTGACTACGCGATCAGTGCTGATAATCAGGGCAACACCTGCGTGCGCTCTCTTCCCGGCAACACGGCCCCGGCCATAGTCAGTGAAGTTTTCGGCGATCGCACTTACCAGGTAAAGGCAACCGACCAACTTGTCTTTCATTCCGGCCGCCTCGAACGCGTCGATGCGGCGGTGCCCCTCGAGTGCGGATGTCCGCCGTCCGGCGACATTCCGATGCGCGCAGTCGGCAATTCGCCCCTCGAAAGCGAGCCCGAGACCCTGCCGCAGACCGGATCACCGCCGGAAGGGAGCGCGAACCTGGCGCCGGCTTCGGAAGCGTCGAACGGAGTTCAGGTAAAGATAACGGCCCCCTTCGTATTCCACGCGGGTGCCGTGCCTGCTCCGATGGATGCTGTTCGCGCGCTGCCGCTCGATTCACGTGCGCAGTCCGCGTTCGCGCTGGCCACTCCCCTTCCACCAGCCCCGGCAGCGAAGGAACCGCCTCGCGGGTTCTTCAAGAAAGTTGGCTCGTTCTTCGCTTCATGGTTCCACTAACCGTATCGTTGATCTGGCTATCCTGCGCTGACGACAGGCAAAGTTTGGTGCCGGGTTCGCATCTATCTTGCTTTGCGGACTGAAAAAGTGGCGCGGGAGCGCACCCCGGGGAAAGATGATGCGAAGGCTATCGATAACTATCCTGTTATTGGCAACCGCGTCCGGCGCAGCCAGGGGGCAGATTCCGGCCAGGGGAAATGTTTTCTTCGGTTATTCCTATGACCGCGCTTCGATCGTCTCCAATGACACCACAAATCTGAACGGATGGGACGCCACGCTCGAGGGCAAGCTTCTGCCTTGGATCGGCTTAGTGGTCGATGTCGACGGACATTATGGCAGTCATAATTACAACGGTGTGAACGCCGACATCGCCGCACACAATGCTGTTTTCGGCCCGAGATTCTCGGTACAGGTTCAGCGTTTCCGTCCCTTCGGAGAGTTCCTGGCTGGCGTGGGACATGTCAGCCGAAGCCATGGGATCTCCGATTCAGATACTTCGTTCGTGAATGGTGTCGGCGGAGGGCTGGATTATCGAATCTTCGGTCCGCTAACGGTTCGGGGCGAGCTCGACTGGATCAACACCCGTTTCTATGGGCAGGGTCAGAATGGCGTGCGGTTCTCGACCGGCATTGCTTTGCACTTCTAGAAGCGAGGGTGGATTTTTTGTGATCTTCACCCCGCATCGAACCGCTCGTTCACAGCCGAAAGCCGCCTCCGATCGCGCTGTCTAAGATCACTGGCCACTGCCGCGTGCGACACTTCCTAAACCTAGACCTAGACCTAGACCGTGGCTTCTGACGCAGTTTTGGCTACGGCATTTTTCGCGCATTGCTCCAAAATAACCGGAACTTCAGCGAGCGCTCGATTGCCATATTCGCCGACCTTGCCGCGGATTTCATCGAAGCCCGGCGCTTGCAGCAGGCGCCGAACCGCGGGCGCAATTTTTTTGAAACTGGGCACGACGATCCCGTAACCATTCTCGGTCACCCACTCCGCGTTATAGCGCTCTTGCGGCAGCGTTTTGGAATTGCATTCCACGATTACGGGGAGGTGAAACTGCAGTGCTTCGCTGATCGAGCCGGGACCTGGTTTTCCGATAAAGAAATCGGCCAGGGCCATGTAGTATTCGACGTTCTTCGCGAATCCCACCACAAGAATCGGCTTTCGGGTCCGCAGGCTTTTGAGCTCCGCAGCAAGTTTCGCATTGTGCCCGCAAATCAGAATTAACTGGACGCCACTGCCGGCTTCGTCCAACTTCCGGGTGATGTCGACCATCACCTGCGACCCGTGACCTCCAAACAGCACGATGCCTGTCGGACAATCCTGCTCGAAGCCAAGCCGCTTCCTCTCCGCAACCCGATCGACGCTCGACTTCTCGTAGAACCTCGGCTTCAGAATCATTCCTGATGTGCGGAAAATATGGTCGTCAGCGTGTCCGATTGCCAAGGCCTGTTGCCGCGCGCGCTCCGTGCCCACGATGATGTATTCCGACTCGCGCTCGATCCAGAAATGTGGCGGGTAATCCGCCAGATCTGTGATCAGGGTGACGAACGGCGTCCTCGTCTCACGGTTACGAAGACTCTCGGCAATCTCGCGATTGAAATGCGGAACCACCGAGACGACCAGATCCGCGGGATGTTGCGACCAATGATTCTGGAGTAACCTCACAATCGGAGAGTGGTAGAGACGGATCGTTGCCTTTAACACGACGAGCAGCTGCGGCGAGAAGCGCGTCCACCCTTGGCGCAGAATCAGGTTGTAGGTGTCCTGAATGCGAAAGCCGGTGGCGCGACGAATCAGGTCAAGCGGATCGAGCAATTCCTGAATGTCGAGAAGCGTGACCTGCCAGGGATGTTCTTCGGCGGAGAGGGTGGCTTTCAGAGCTTCCGCTGCGTTTTGATGTCCTCCGCCGGCGTGGTGAAACACGATGGTCAGCTTGCGCAATGGTCACCTGACTTGTGCCGAAATTGACGAGCGCTGCGGAAACATCTTCGCCTCGGTGATACTCCTGCTAGCCATGAACATCCTGGTATTCGCCCTCTTCGACTGACTTCGCCTCGTCGCCTTCAGATTCGGTTTCGGAATCCTCCGCTTTTTGTTCTTCAGCGGGACGGAAGTCGCCAGGCTGCTCGATATATTCATGGATTTGGACTCCCTCTTCACCCACCGTGACGAAGGTGGGACGCGCATCGATCCAGGCTCCGCAATTGTAATAATCGATTCCATTCTCGTGCTTATGCAAGGCGGCATGAGTGTGGCCACAGAAAATGCGCGTCGCTTCATGGTGACGGGCGTGGGCGATGGCTCCCTCGGCGACCTTCGATGACAAGCGCAGCCAACGGGTGTTGAGACGGTCGAGAAAGCGGGTGACGGCCTTATTTTTGGAGTCCCACTTCTGCAATTGCAGGTAGAGCAGGGTCCCGATCCAATAGCTGACCTGGACGTTGTTTACGGCGAAGCCATCGAACTGATGACCGTGCGCCGCGATATGTCGCAGTCCCTGATATTCCCATTGATATTGCTGATATACGCGCACACCCACCAGGTGAGACATGATTTCGGTGAGGCCGTGGTCATGATTGCCTTCGACCCAAACCACCTCGACCTTGCGCTTGGGGTTGGAGAGCTTGCGAATGTAGCCGAGAAATTTCCAGTGCTCTTTTTTCAGGCGTCCAAAATTGAGGTCGGCAAAGATGTCGCCGAGCAAGATCAGCCGGCGATACTGATGCTCGCGAAGCACGCGCAAAGCCTCGCGCGCGCGGCTCATGTCCGCACCGAGGTGTAAATCCGAGAGGATCAGCGTGTCATAAACCTGCGCCGTCACGTCTTCTATTGTCGCGGAGGAGTATTACTGGACGATGAATGGGGAATTCGAAACGTCCGAGAGGTAATCCTTCAGTAACCGGTGTGAAAAGCCGGACTCCGGTCGGCAAAATGTCTTTTCCCACGGCCTCCGGTCGCAGCGAATTCAGTGCGTCGGCGGAACGTATTCGGCGGGACGGGCGGATCCCTCACCGAAGAAAAACTGCTCCATCTGCTGCACAATGACCTCCTGATCCTGCTTGCGCGCCGGGTTCAGTCGATATTCGTTCAGCAGCATCTTGCAGTGTTCCATCCACTGTCCCCATGCCTGTTGTGACACGTTTTCATAGATCTTGTTTCCGAGGTCACTGTCAAAAGGTGGCTCGGGAAGCCCGGGTAATTCCTGTTTCAATTTTGCGCAAAAAACTTTGTGCTCTGGCATAAATTTTCCTCTGAAATTATCGCACACGCATGCGGCGTCACTGCCTTCGACTTCCTCCTGCACGCCATGGCGGCGAGATTTCTGGATCAACATTGGTCGGGCTGGGTCAGCACGTGTTTCACCAAAATCAAACTGCATCAAGAGATTTTCATTGACAAATCACATTCCCATGGCAATATCTTGTGGTAGGACAGCTGCTCATACTAGTTGTTGAGTAGTCCGGGCATCAAGGTGCCCTGTCGAACCTTGGGAGAACAAATCGTTCCAAACGGAGGAGATACTTCATGGCAACTAAGAAGAAAGCCGCCAAGAAAAAGAAACATTAATCGGGCCCGATGCTCGTTGAGAAATCCCCCAAGCCTTTCAAGGGAAGCACCTCTTGAGAGGCTTTTTCTTGTCAGCCACTGGTCGTGAGTCGTTGCCCCCTGGTCTTTCGTAGGCAGAGCGGCTCCTGAAGCAATTGGTGACTGTACTTTTGAAGACACCAAGGGGGTTGTCCGAAGGCGCGGGTCGTGCTAGAAACGCCTATACAGAAGTACCGAAGCCCCCAACCATGAGCCTGCAGAAGAAAGCGGCGAAAAAGACGCGCAACGCCGAGATCGTGATACCGGACAAGCTCTACTTCCGTATCGGCGAAGTCGCGAGCTTATGCCGTCTGCCCGCCTATGTGCTGCGCTTCTGGGAAACCGAGTTTCCCCAACTGAAGCCCATCAAGAGCAGCACCGGCCAGCGCATGTACCGCAAGCGCGACGTGGAATCAGTCGTGCACATCAAGAAACTGCTTTACGAAGATGGCTTCACGATCGCCGGGGCGCGAGTCCAGTTGCGTGAAGAAATCAAATCCGATCGCCACCAGGCGGCGCTTCCGTTTCCGGTCAACCCTGCAACCAGTGTGGCGCACTTCCGGAGCGAACTGCAGCAGATACTGCACATCCTTTCCGCGCGACGCTGACCCATCAACTCTGCCGAACCATCCGCCAAAAGAAAAAGGCGGGCGATAACGCCCGCGCGATTTCGTGGTGCTCAAGTTTTCTCCTACGCCGATTCCCTTATGTCCTCGGCTTCGACAAGTGGTGCTTCAACGAGATGTTCACTGAGGAACCAGACCTGCAACTCGCCAGTCCGGAGTACATCACTGACCACCATGTCGTTGGTCCCCGCGTCGCCAAGTTTATTGGAGCGCTCGGCAAGTTCACGGCAATGACTGAGAATGACCTGGTGTGCGTCGAGCAAGCGTGAAAGTTGAACGGGAACCTCTTCGCGTCCTTTCGGAGGCCGCGGGATCCGCGTCGTCTCGGCAACATCCGCCGCCATTGCAATGCTGATTCCGCCGAGAAGCTGAATCCGTTCCGCAATCGTGTCGACGAGTTCGCTCTGCTCTTCGTGATGCTTATCGAACAGAAGATGAAGTTGGTAGAAAGTGGCTCCGGCGACCTGCCAATGCGACTTCTTGTAGAGATCGCGCAGGGTCATGGTGTCGGCTAACAGCTGATTGAGTTGTTCGGTCATTTCCAGGCGCACCGGTTCTTCCAATTGCAGCGGGAGAGTTGCGGTGACTGTGCCAAAAGCCTGGAGTTCGCGGGCAGACTGGTGGTAGCGAGGTTGAGCGGATACCTTGTGCGAGTTGATGCTTGGTTTCTTGGCCATACGTTCTCCTCTGAAATACGAATTGAGCAAACCAGAAAGGGAGGAAACTGCCAGAACTCCGATCTCTGTTTCCGGCCTGATTTCCAGACTATTGGATGCTAAGCGCTGTAAATCGGCTCGCACCCATTTTGGCACCAAATCGTGTGTATCGGAAAGTCATTGGCTGCGGGCGCAACCCACCGCTCACCTCAATCGGCGGCGCTTCGCCGCAAAACGTGCACCTCGGTTAGGAAGTCAACTCGAGCCGGCTGTTTAACGCCCGCACTGGCCATCTTTGCCTTGAGTTCGTCGGAGGCCATAAAACTGCGTGCCATCTCCACGCTCTCCCATTCGAAGAAGAGCGTAAGATCATTCACGTTTCCAGCGCTGCGAAAGATTCGGCAGCTGCGCTCGCCGTGTTTGCGCCGCCAATCGAAGGCGGCATCGAATACCGCTTTCCATGCCGAATAGTCGGCGACTTCGTGGTGGATGATAACGTTGATCATGGGAAAAGGCGCTCCTTTCGAAGTGCAAAAGGTTGCTCCAAACGCCGGAAAAATGCAAGGCCCAAGATTGCCCAATGTCAAGATTGCCGAAGAAGATTGCCCAAGTTGCGAAAGATCATCGAGAGATCACAAATTAAAATCAAGGAAACGGGGATAGCCGTTGAAAGGCGCTAAAGCGAGCCACTTTTCCGGACGCAAGCGCGTATCTGGTTGAATGGTCGGGACGGCGAGATTTGAACTCGCGACCCCTTGCACCCCAAGCAAGTGCGCTACCAGGCTGCGCTACGTCCCGATGGAATCCGCTGCCAAGGCTGACAACGTGGGGTTAACCTTCAAATTCTACACCAGGCGACGGCACACCGCGGCGAACTTGCCACTTACGGGCACTGACAGTTGTCATCCTCCCCCGATTTCACGTAGTCTGCGGCGCATGGGAATTCCGACTGTTTCTGCATGGTCTCGGGTCTGCCTTCTGCTGCTCATTTCCTCGCCGCTGCTCTCTATCTATGTCTATGCCGCACAAAGTCCCACGGGGAGCTCACCTCAGGATTTCTCGCTCGAACAAATCATGAGTTCTCCGTTTCCGACGAACCTGATAGCCGCCGAGCATAGCGGGCGTATCGCCTGGATATTTGCATTCAAGGGCGAGCGCAATGTTTGGATCGCAGACGCTCCAAACTTTGAGGCCAGGCAGGTAACCCATTACGTGGGCGATGACGGTATGCCGATTGCCTCCCTAAAGCTCACGCCCGACGGACGGACCATCGTTTACGCACGTGGCAGCGAGGCCAACCGCGAGGGTGAAGTCGCCGACCCGACGAGCAATATCGAAAAACGCTCGCAGCAAGTCTGGGCCGCGGATGTCGACAACGGGCAACCGCGACTTCTGGGCGAAATGGGATGTGACGAAGAAGGCTGTGAGGACATCCAGATATCGCCGAACGGAGAATACGCGGTATGGTCGGCGAAAAAACAGATATGGATGGCGCCGATTTCCGGCAAGAGCGAGGCAAACGTCAAGGCAAAGGCGCTCTTCTTTGTGCGGGGCAAGAACTCGCAGCCGAAATGGTCACCGGACGGAAACAGGATCGCGTTCGTCAGCGACCGGGGAGATCACAGCTTCATCGTCATCTACGAATTTGGCCGCAATACGCTGCGCTACGTTTCGCCGGGTGCGGATCGGGATATGTATCCGCGCTGGTCGCCGGATGGCAGCAAGATCGCCTTCGTGCGGCTCGTGGGCAAGCAGATGAAGCAGCCTCTGATTCCCGAATCGCCACTACCCTGGTCCATTCTTGTTTACGACGTGGCGACGGATTCCGCTCATGGGATATGGAAGAGCGGGCCGGGGCTGGACGATTCGCTTCCGGAGCTTACCGAAGATGGGTCGTTCCAGTTCGCCGCGAAAAATCGCATTGTCTTTTCCTCGGAACAAGACGGATGGAACCACCTTTATTCGGTGCCAACCGTTGGCGGTTCCGCCACGCGCCTGACGCCGGGGAAATTTGAAACCGAAGATGTGACGTTCAGTGCGGATAAGACTTCCATCATTTATTCCTCGAACCAGGCTGACGCAGATCCGCAGGATGTTGACCGGCGTCATCTCTGGCGCGTCAGCGTGGAAGGCGGAACGCCGCAGTCAGTTACGCGTGGCGAGACGATGGAGTGGGCCCCGCTCGAAATTGCGGGCAGGATAGTGTGCCTCGGCTCGACCGCTCGGAGCCCGGCCATGCCCTATGTCCTCACCGCGGAAGGAAGCGTCCAGGGACGCGAAATGATCGCCCGAAGCGCGCTGCCAGCCGACTTTCCGCCGTCGTCCGAACTCGTCACGCCGAAACAGGTTATCTTCAAAGCCGCAGACGGGTGGGAGATCCACGGCCAACTATTCGAAGCAAAAGGCAGCCGGCGCCCGGCTTTGGTCTTCATTCACGGCGGATCCATTCGCCAAATGATGCTCGGCTTCCATTACATGGACTACTACCACAACGCGTACGCGATGAATCAGTATCTGGCCAGCCGCGGCTACGAGGTGCTGTCGGTCAACTATCGAACTGGCATTATGTACGGCCGACACTTTCGCGAGCCGAAAGACGGAGGACCGCGAGGCGGGGCCGAGTACAGGGATATTGTGGCAGCCGGCAAATATCTGCGCAGCTTGCCGAACGTCGATGCCAAAAGAATCGGCCTCTGGGGCGGCTCCTACGGCGGCTATCTGACTGCGATGGGCCTGGCTCATAACTCCGACATCTTTGCCGCGGGCGTCGATCTGCACGGCGTGCACGACTGGTCGGACTTCAAAGAAGAAATTCCAGCCGATGCGCCCGACCACGACGACGCCGTGAAGCTGGCGTTCCGGTCATCCCCCAATGCGGCGATTCGAACCTGGAAGTCGCCGGTGTTGCTCATTCAGGGAGACGATGATCGCAATGTCCCGTTCTCGCAGACGGTCGATCTGCTGCAGCGCCTGCGCGCTCAAAAAGTGCACGTCGAGGAACTCGTCTTTCCCGACGAGGTTCACGGGTTCCTGCTGTGGAAGAGCTGGATTCGGGCCTACGGCGCGACCGACGAATTTTTTGGGCGGGAGTTGAAGTGACAGCAAGTTGCAACCAGATTTGAATCGGAGTCCTGGCAGTCCGGAAGCCGCCAGGCAGTACGACTGACTGGCCGTCCCCCTGTTTACGAATTACCCATGGCAAATGCTTTCCTGATCCTCTCCCAGGTCGTGTCCAAGGTCTCGGGCAAGACCCGCGTCTCCCCGATGACGCTTACGAAATTCGCATCGGCGAGCCAGCGCGGCAAAATGTGCATGTGAATGTGACCCGCCACGCCGGCGCCCGCCGCTTTCCCGATGTTCATGCCGAGATTGATGCCGTCCGGTAGATAGAGAGATCGCAGAACTGTTTCCATTTTTTGCGTCAAAGCCATCATCTCGTTGGCGGCATCGACGGGCAACTTCCGCAGTTCATCCAGATGGGCATAGGGCACGACCATGACGTGTCCGTTCGTATAGGGATAGGTATTCAGAATGATGTAGCAATGCGTTCCCCGGTGAACGATGTGGGCGTCTTTGTCGCTCTGTTTCGGGGCGTCGCAAAAAATGCAGCCCGAGACAAGATCGGCGCCGGTAACAAACGCGTAGCGCCAGGGAGTCCAGAGATGGTCCACGGTCGGAGGTTAGCAGAACGGGCGAGCACGAAGCGAATCGTTTCCTCCGCAGCCCCAACCGAACGCGACGGGGTAACCGTTACCTGCACGAATCTGCAACCGTGCGCCGCCGGCCGTTGTGACGCATGGTTGTGACGCATGGATGAATTTTGCCTCTGCCAGTCGGAATCTCGTTTGACACTGTTCCGAGTCGGTTGCTATAGTCGATGAGTCCCTATTGGACGCGGTTTCGTACCAGCTGGAATTGTCCCGGGCCGTCCGCCAGGTCGACCTCAACGCAACCCAAAGACCACGCCAGCCGTCCGCTATACCACGTCCTGCATGAGTCGCGCAGCAACGCGTCGACGCAGAGGCTATGAACTTGTTCGACGAAAGCACCGCCCGTAACCTTGATTCCAGTCTTGAAACCATGACAACTGCACACGACGCTCATAACGGCGGCTCGGCCGTAATCGATGTTCCCGAGCACGCACAACCTTCCACCGCGGACTCAGTCATTCCCGCCCTCGACGCTTCTGAAGATTCCCTTAAGCCTTCCGCTCAGGAAAATTCCGCCAACGAAAATTCGACGGCTGGCAGCGACGATTTTGCGGCAGCGCTGCAGAATTTCGAGACCGAAACCGAAGAGGCCGTTGGCGAAGACCACGTCATCAAAGGCACCGTGGTGAAACTGACCGCGACCCACGGGGTCGTCGATATCGGAGCGAAATCCGAAGGCATGGTGCCAATCGCGGAAATTCTCGACCACGAGGGCAAGCCAAAGTTCGCGCCCGGCGACGAGATCGACGTGATGCGTGAGAAGGGCGAAACCGAAGAGGGCTACGTCAACCTTTCCCACCTGAAGGCACAGCGCCTCCGCTCGTGGGATGAGATCGAGCGCGCGTATAACGAGAAAAAGCCAATCAAAGGCGTCGTCGTCGAGCGTATCAAGGGTGGCTTAACCGTGGACATTCATGGCGCGCGCGCTTTTCTGCCCGGGTCGCAAGTCGACCTCCGTCCCATCCGTAATCTGGACGGGATGAAGGGCCAGACCATAGAAGTCGCCATCATCAAGCTCAACAAGAAACGTGGCAACATCGTCGTATCGCGCAAGCAGCTCCTCGAAGAAGAGCAGAACCTGAAGCGCGGCAAAACGCTTGAGCATCTCGAAGAAGGCAGCGTCCTCACCGGCATCGTGAAGAACCTGACCGAGTATGGCGCCTTCGTCGACATGGGCGGAATCGACGGCCTGTTGCATATCACCGACATGTCATGGGGACGCCTGACGCATCCCCGCGATCTGGTCAACGTCGGCGATCAGATTCAGGTCAAGGTCCTGAAGTACGATAAAGACAAGCAGCGCGTCTCGCTCGGCTTCAAGCAGCTCACGCCCGATCCATGGCTCGACGCCGAACACCGCTATCCGGTCGGCGCACATGTCCACGGACGTGTGATCAGTGTCACCGATTACGGCGCCTTCGTGGAGCTCGAGCAGGGCATCGAAGGTCTGGTGCATGTCAGCGAAATGACGTGGTCGAAGCGGATGAAACATCCGTCGAAGCTCGTGAACGTCGGCGACGAGGTCGATTGCGTGGTGCTGAGCGTCAACCCCGGCGAGAGGCGCATTTCGCTGGGCATGCGGCAACTCGCGTCGAATCCCTGGGATACTCTGCATGACAAGTATCCCGTCGGAGCGACGGTCGAAGGCCGGGTTCGCAATCTGACGGAGTTTGGCGCATTCATTGAAATCGAAGACGGAATCGACGGCTTGGTGCACGTCAGCAACCTGAGTTGGACGACACGTGTGAAGCATCCTTCCGAAGTGTTGAAGAAGGGCGACAAGGTCAAGGCAGTGATCCTGGCGATTGAACCCGACAAGCGGCGTCTCTCGTTGGGGGTAAAACAGATGCAGCCCGATGTGTGGGATTCCTTCTTCGCGCAACATCGCGTGGGCGACATCGTGCACGGCAAGGTCTTGCGCGTGGCGAACTTTGGCGCATTTGTCGAGATCGCCGAAGGCATCGAAGGCTTGTGTCATAATTCCGAAGCCGTCGACGGCAACGGTCAAGCGATGCATCTCGAACCCGGCGCTGAATTCGACTTCAAGATTATCAAGATGAATCAGGAAGAGAAAAAGGTCGGCCTGAGCATACGGGCGGTCGGCGAAGAGGCATCCCGCCAGGAGGTAGAATCCTACAAGCACCCGACAACTTCGTCTTCCTCAAACAGCACCACCATCGGCGACTTGATTTCCTGGAAACGTGCCGGCGGGGACAGCAACTAGAAGTCGTAGGGTCGAGGGATGGCGTCCCGCCCGTCCTTCTCGAAGAGACGCCCTCCGCTTCATTCTTTGTTCTTGATCTTCTTTGTTCTTGACCTTCTTTGTTCTTGATCTTTGTTCTCTGCTCTTGAGGTCTCATCCAATCTTCTGCAAATTGCGGAAACTGATTCGGAGACTCTCCATGGGCGGAAGATCGCCCGAATCGCGCTCGACAAACATATGCCTCACGCCGTTTTTCTTCGCCGCGGCCAGGATCTCTCGCCATGGAATGGTTCCGGATCCAACCTCGGTGAAGTGCTCCGCGTTGTCATCCTTGACCTGGTTCGTCGGAAATCCGGGCTTGCGATCTTTCAGGTGAATTAGCTTGATGCGGTTGCCGTACTCCCGAAACATTTGCAGGGGATCGAGACCTGCTTGCGCGATCCAGTAACAGTCCATCTCGCTGCAAACGAGCTTCGGGTTGCTCAACTTCATCAGAGTTTCGAATCCGGTTGTCTCTCCGAACTTTCGGAATTCATAGTTGTGATTGTGAAATCCGAACTGCATCCCGGCCTGCTGAATCCTTTCGCCCCAGGCATTGAACTGGTCGGCGGCCCGTTTGTAGCCATCCAGCGTGAACCACATGCCCTGAGGCAGCATCGGGCAAATCACATACTGAACCCCGAGGGCCTTGGCGTAGTCGATCTTCGAATCAAGTCCCTCATAATTGAAGTGCCCGCTCGGTGCTCTCAGCCCGTGATCGTTAATCATCCGGCGCAGTTCCGGCGCAGGCCGATCATAAATATCCCAGTAGGTCTCTACCTCGGTGTATCCGATCTTGCGAATGGCCTCGAGCACGGCAGGAAGGTCACGGGCCGCATCCTCGCGCACGGTGTACAACTGCACACCGAGAGGCCGGCGCTCCGCAGCTTGTAGTCCGCTCGCAGCCAGCCCGCCCGCAGCGGCAACCGAAAACTGAAGAAACTCGCGTCGGCTAAGCATGGGATGAGAATATCCCTGGCTCAGATCTTTGTGCAATGGCTGTTTATTTCTTTTCCGCGTCTGCGCTCGCCAACCGGGCATAGCTGACGAAGGCTACTTCTTTGCTGTCGGGCGACCAGGAAGGCACGTTGATGGTGCCTTGGCCTCCAAACAACCTCGCCAGCAGGGTGATTTTGCCCTCGCCTGTTGGCTCACCACCGCTTGTGCGCTCATCACGAAGAGACATCAAACGCAGCATCACGTCCTTGCTTTCCGGATGGCCCTTTACATCGGGCCCGTAGGAAAGAAAGACCATCCAGGCCCCATCCGGCGAAATGTGCGGAAACCAGTCGTTCCAGTCGTCGTGCGTGATCTGCTTCTGCTCACTCCCATCGGCGCGCATGCGCCAGATTTGCATGTGTCCGGTGCGCTCGGAATTGAAGTAAATGTATTTTCCATCCGGCGAATACTCGGGCCCGTCGTCCAGCCCTTCGGCAGTCGTCAGCCGTGTCTCTTCACCGCCCTCCACGGGGATTGTGTAAATGTCGAAATCGTCATTGCGCTGCCCCACAAACGCGAGCGTCTTGCCGTCGGGCGACCAGCCGTGCCAGTACGATGGCGACTTCGGAGTAACGCGGTGCGGTACCCCTCCGTTGATCGGAACGGTATAAACGATCGATCGGTGATCTTCCTGCGATTGATCGCTGATCGCCAGCCGGGTTTGATCGGGCGAAATACCGTGATCGTTGTTGCAGCGGTTCAGAAATCCGGTGTCGACGAGCGCCGGTTCGCCTCCCGACGCCGGCAGCCGGTAGATGTGGCCATTCTCGTTGAAGAGAAGCGCGCTTCCGTCGCGCGTCCAATTCGGCGCTTCAAAATGTTCGGGCGCGAAGTAGACCACGCGACGCGCAGTGGACTGGATGGCGACCTTTTCCAAGGTGCTATAGAGCGTAGTTTTCTCCGTTGGCGGCAGATCTTCGGCCAGATCTACGTTGTCGAATACCGCCTTCGTCAACGCGTTTTT
>Ga0181522_10000756_pt1 | contig 21994 bp, 19 predicted proteins | sample PEATcosm2014_Bin_27_FD_121103 | JGI IMG/M metagenome (GOLD analysis project Ga0181522, IMG submission 121103) | Peatland microbial communities from MTU Mesocosm Facility, Houghton, MI, USA - PEATcosm2014_Bin05_10_metaG | ecosystem: Environmental > Terrestrial > Soil > Wetlands > Peat | place... | reverse complement strand
GTTCATTACAGTGAAACGCACGATAATGACCGTCTGGCGGCCCGCGGGCGGCTGTGGTCTCTGTTGCGCAACCGCCTTTGTGCGCTCACCAGTGCGAGCGGTGGCTTTGGTTTCACCTGCGGGGTCGAATGGCTGGCCGCAGAAAAGATCAAGGTCCACGGTTGCACCGGCCTCGCCTGGGACAATCCGGACAACATCGTTCCCGAACTGGCGCAACTCGACCGCTTGCTTGCCGAGCATCCATGTTTTTTTGACGGGGCGAAGCTCACCCGGTTGAGCGCGTCCGATTCCCCGGTTTACGCATTGCTCCGCGAGTCCGCGGAAGGCAAAGATTCCGTCCTGGTGCTCATCAATACCGACGCAGAAAAGACGAATTCCCTCCTGTTGTCAGGTTCCGATTTCCCATTTGCCATGGCGGAGTTGAAATTCGACTTGCTGGGCCAGCTGTTGCCAAAAACCAGTGTTGCCAAAGATAAACTTGCCTACACGCTTGAACCCGGCGCGTGTTACTGTCTGGCCCCCGCGCCCCAACCCGCCGGCTTGAGCGGTGAAGCCTACCGGCGCGCCCGTGCCCAGGCCGCCTGGGCACTTGAAAACCTGGGCAAAATCGTGCCGGTGGAAATGATGGGGGATCTCGACTGGCGCTGGCTCGCCGGGCAGGTCGAACAGTCGCCGGCCAATGTTCTGGCCGCCGCCAGTGAATTTGCCGCCCGTGGTCCAAAGATTTCGCTGGCCAAATTGCTCCAGGATGCCGGACAACGAAAAATTTTCCCGCGGGTCATCCGCTGGACATTGCTGGATACGCGCCGCGTGACGCCGGTTCCGCCCGGCCACTGGCTGCTCATTCAAGAAAGCGCGCCATTCCGTGCCACCCTGCAAGTGCAGAATGGAAACGGGCACGCGATTCATGTCCAATCTGTTGCCGTGGCCGACGGGCACATCGCCTGCTTTGCCCCGCGCGAAATGGCCGCGGATGCCGAATTGGTTGTGGAACGCTACGCCACCGCGTCACAACACATCACCGCTGCCGTTCGTTTCCTGGCGGCGGGTCCAAAATCCAACATCCAAAATCCAAAACCCGGCGATTTGGTGCTGCTGACGAACGGCATCGGCGGCATGGCGCGCCTGTGCGTGGACCTGGGCCGGGTGAATTCCAAATACGATTGCGTGCTGGGCGCCAACCTGGATCCCGCCGTGCCGGTCGATCGCCACATCTTCGTCAAGCGCCTCCGGGTCTGGGTCAATGCCGACGGCTTCCTCTCGCCGCTCAGCGCGAAAAATCTTGATTCCTTCCAGGCTGGCCCGCCGGCCGTCTGGCAGTTTATCGCCAACGCGGGGGACGGGCGGATGGTTGAGATTGAATTGCGCGCCGAAATGATGGCAGGCCGGAACACAACGGTTTTTTGTTTCAGCCGTCCGGCGGAAAAAAACGCGCACGGCAAACAATTGCCCGCCGGGGCTGATGTGCGACTCACCGTCCGCTTTGATATTGAAGATCGTAATTTTCACCAGGAGACCAAACGAAATGGCGGCGCGGATTATCATTTTTCGACCCATACGCGCGCACTCGAAGGAAAGACCGGTTTTGCCTTCACTCCCGCCGCCGACCGTCAACTGCGCGTGTTTGCGAACCATGGCGAATATCATCCCCAGCCGGAATGGTGCGAAAACATTCCTCATCCGGTGGAGCAAACTCGTGGTCAAACCGCCAGCGGCGACGCTTACAGTCCCGGCTGGTTCGATTTGCCGTTGCCCAAGGGGGCAAACGTCACCATCGTCGCGACGGCAGAAGCTGGGACCGCCGCATTTGACGTCCCGGCTGGCCCGGACCTGTTGAAACCGGTTGATCACACTTTTGAGGAGCAATTAGATCAGTCCGCCCGAGCTTTTGTCGTCCGGCGTGACGAAGGCAAAACCGTCATTGCCGGGTATCCCTGGTTTTTGGATTGGGGGCGTGATTCGTTGATTTGTGCGCGCGGACTTTTGGCAGGGGGCATGATCGATGAAGTAAAACAATTGCTGCTCACGTTTGCCCGATTCGAGGAAAACGGCACCTTGCCGAACACCATTCACGGCAATGACGTCTCGAACCGCGATACCACCGACGCCCCGCTGTGGTTTGCCGTCGCCTGCGAGGAACTGGCGGCCCTGGACAAGACGGAAAAATTGAAATTGTATGACACGGTTGCCGATCAAAGGGGTCGCACCCTCCGTGACGTGTTGGGCAGCATTGCGACGAATTACGTGAAGGGCACGCCCAACGGCATCCGCATGGACGCGGATTCGGCACTCATCTGGAGCCCGAGCCATTTCACCTGGATGGACACCAATTTCCCCGCCGGCACGCCGCGCGAAGGTTATCCGGTTGAAATCCAGGTATTGTGGATCCACCTGTTGCGCCAGTTGGAAAAAGCCGGCGTACGCGAGGAGCAAAAAAAATGGCGGGAGCTGGCCCGGCGCGCCATGACTTCGTTCGAAAAGCTTTTCTGGCTTGAAGACCGGGGCTGGTTCGCGGATGTGCTACTGGCCAAACCCCGCATCATCGCGCACGATGCCACGCGGGATGACACGCTCCGCAGCAATTGTCTGTTTGCCGTGAGCCTTGGCCTGGCGACCGGTGAGCGCGCCAAACGATGTGTCGAGTCCGCGTTGAAATTCCTGGCGGTGCCCGGCGCGCTGCGGTCGCTCGCGCCACTACCGGTTTCAGTTCCGTTGCCGATTTACGGCAACGACGGCAGGCTGTTGAACAATCCGGTCGAACCGTACTGGCCGCGCTACGAAGGAGACGAGGACACCCGCCGCAAACCGGCGTATCACAACGGCACGGCATGGACCTGGACTTTTCCGGTCCTATGCGAAGCCCTGGCATGCGCGTGGGACTTTGCGCCGGAGGCCGTGGCGGCAGCGAAAGCCTATCTTGGCAGCGTGGAGCGATTGATGAATGAAGGGTGCCTCGGTCAGATACCGGAGATCCTGGATGGCGATGCACCCCACATGCAGCGCGGTTGCGACGCGCAGGCCTGGGGCATGACTGAAGTGCTCCGCGTGTGGAAATTATTGAATGAGCATAAACGCTAAATCGTTGCCAAGCGGCGGCGGGCGGGCAAAATAACCGCATGAATTTCCGCAGTAAAATCATTGCCTGGGAAAAACTGCCAGAATGGCGTGCTGCGATCCGCACCGCCGGCCAGAAACTGGTTGTCACCAACGGTTGTTTTGATCTTTTGCATCCGGGCCATGTGACGTATCTGGAAAACGCACGCAATCTCGGTGATGCCCTGCTCCTCGGCCTCAACGGCGATGAGGCGACGCGGCAATTGAAGGGTCCGGGCCGGCCGGTGAATGCCGAATCCGACCGGGCCGTCGTGCTGGCGGCGCTGGCCAGCGTAGACGGCGTCTGCATATTTGCGGAAAAGACCGCCACGCGGTTTCTTATGGCCGCCCAGCCCGACATTTACGTCAAAGGCGGCGATTACACCTTGGATACGTTGAGCCAGGAAGAACGCGGCGCCGTCGAGCAGGCAGGTGGGAAAATCGTGATCGTTCCGTTCGTGCCGGGCAAATCCACAACGGCATTGCTGGAAAAGATTTCACGGCTCTGACAGGAGCGGCGACGCGCATGAAAATCCTGGTCATTTCCCTAGCCGGCACCGGGGACACGCTGTTGGCCACGCCGCTGATCCACGAACTGCGCGCCATTTATCCGACCGCGGTGATTGACGTTCTGGTGCTCTGGGCCGGCGCGCGGGATCTTCTGGAGGGAAATCCACATCTCAACACCGTGTTTCAACAGAATCTCATGGAAAACAACCGGCTCAACAAGCTGGCGGCGTTGAGATTTTTATGGAGTCTGCGCCGGCACCACTACGACGTTTCCATTAATACCCATCCGCAAAGCAAGATGCTCTACCGCGTGGCGGCTCGTGTCATCAATGCGCGAACGCGACTCAGCCATAACTATCACCAGAGCAGATGGTTGGACCGGGTGTTGGGCGACTGCACGCTTCCGCAGGATTATGAGCAGCATTCCGTCGAGAACACCCTGGCGCTTCTGCAGTTTCTGGGGGTGAAGCCGGTCCTGCCCCGACACGATTGCGAGTTGTTCCTGTCTCCCGGCGAAATCGCGTGGGCTGACGCTTTTCTCCGGGAGCGGAACCTCGGTGTGCGCAAGCGATTTGGCATTCACGTCGGTTCCAGCGGCACCAAGAATCTGGCGCTCCGTCGCTGGCCCGTGGAGCATTATTTGCGTCTGATTCAGCGCATGAATCAGAACCATCCCGAGGTGGCGATCCTGCTTTTTGGCGGGCCGGAAGAGGAACAGGCACACGAGCAGATTCTGGCCCAGACCTCGCGGAACCAGGTTTTTGTGGTGAAGACTGCGAACTTCCGGCAAACCGCTGCACTGGTCCGAACCTGCGACCTTTTCATCAGCGGGGACACCTCCTTGATGCATATCGCCGCGACGGTCAAGGTCCCGAAACTGTTTGTGATCGAAACACCTACCTTCTACAAACCGAATTATCCATACCAGCTGCCCTTTTCTCTGATTCGCAATCCGGAAATAGCGGGAAGAAATCTCCAATATTACCTGTATGACGGGCGCGGGATTCGGGGGACGGATGAGGAACTTCGGCGGTGCATGGCATCCATCACGGTGGACAGCGTTTATCAAACCTTGCAGACCGAATGTTCCTTCCTGCAAGGAGCCCGGTAAGTGGCCGGGCGGAAAGAGAACCCCAGGCGGATTTCAGCACCAAACCGCTCAGGCGCAAGTCTTCAAATCACTTGCCCGGCTTCGTCTTTTTCACCCAGTATTTCAGCAAATCGTCCAAAGTAGTGGAGATGTCATAAGTTGGTTTCCACCCGGTAAGCTGGACGAGGTCTTCGCAATCACCGTGTTGATAATGAATATCAATCGGCCGGTATAACGCCGGGGAAACTTCCTTTTCAACCTTGTCCAGGCCGCTGAGCCTGATCATCTCGTCCGTATAAAATCCCATCTCCCGCGGAACGTCGCCGCACACATTGAAAATCCGGCCGTTCGACTTTTCGTTGATCATCAACAGATAATAGGCCTTGACGATGTCCCTCACATCCAGGACAACCCGCACTGACTTGAGATTGCCCACCTGCAATTTTCGGCCGGGCTCGCCGTTCATCATCCTGGCCAATTGGTACGCATCCGATGAAATGGAGAATGTGCGGCCCCGCCGCGGCCCGGTGTGCGAAAAAGCCCGCGTGATGAAACCCCGGATTTTCTTGTTTTCGAAGCGCTCCTGCAGGTACAGGTCCGTGGCCGCCTTGCTGGCGCCATAAGGATTGGCGGGAAGAATTGTATCGTCGGATTTAATCTTGCGGCCGTCCATTCCAACGTTGCCATAAACTTCCGACGTGCTGCAGAACATCAGCTTGCATTCCGGCTGATTGTCGGCAATGGCTTGGATGACATTCGCGCTGCCCATGACATTGGCCTCAAATGTGCCCAGCGGATCGTCAAAGCTGGTGGGTGGATGCGACTGGGCGGCCAGATGAAAAACCCCGTCAAACTTAAACTTCCGGAAGAGCCCGTTGATGATTCTAAAATTGACCAGATCACCGTAGACAAAAGTGATTTTTTCAAAATTTTCCGGCGGCACCACGTCCAGAATATCCGTCTGCCGGCCATTGGTATGACGAATCAGGCCATAAACTTCATGTCCTTCCTGGATCAAGAGATTGGCCATGTGCGGCCCGGCAAACCCGGTGATGCCTGTAATCAGATACTTCATAACAGTTTTAAACTTCGCGATCTCGTCCGTTTTGTGATTCCAATGAGCCAGTGCGGCCCAGTTAATTGCGCCTTCTGTTTCCGTAACAGAAGCTGCGCTTTAAAAATGCTTTATGCCCAGCACCAGCCGGAGCATGGTATGTGGCGTTGTTGACGACAGGCAAGCTGAAACTGGTTGGAAAAGAGTTCGCCTGAATCTTTGTCCAGTGATTGGCGGGGCTTGCTGCGCGGACGTTCTTTCCGACTCGCTGGCTTCTTCCGTCCCAGGGAGAACCTTACAATGAAAAACCCGCGGCTTTCGCGTCCGCAGCAAACATTTTAACGGTGTCGAGCGACAATTCCTTCAAGTCCATTCCGGACAGCTTCATCGCCTTGCCCAGAATGTCGTGCGGGACCGTCACGATGGCGCAGCCGCACTCATCGGCTTGAAAAATATTCAGCACTTCTCGAACGCTGGCCCAGAGCAGTTCGGCCTGGGGCAGACCGATCAAAAGCTTCTTGCTCTCGCGCAGGTGCGGGACCGGATCAACCCCGGTATCGGCAATACGCCCGGCAAACACCGACACGACCGCCGGCGCCTTGGGATTCAGCGCCTTGGCCACCCCTGCCACCTGTTCCAAGGTAAGAATGGCGGTGACGTTCAGCTTCACCCCTTCCAAGGCCAGCTCGCGGATGAGCGGCAACGACGATTCCCCCCGCGTGTTGGTGATGGGAATTTTGACATAGACGTTTTTCGCCCAGCCGTTGATTTTGAGACCCTGGCGCCGCATCTCGGGGAATTCATCGGAGAATACCTCCAATGAAATCGGCTTCTCGGTGATGTGCTGCAAAATGTCGCGCGCGAATGCCTCGAAATCCGACAACCCCGCCTTGCGCATCAGGGTGGGATTGGTCGTCAGGCCCTTGATGAGGGGGTTGGCGTTCAATTGAAGCATCCCGGCCTTGTCCGCTCCATCGGCGAAGATTTTTACTTTCAGATCTTTCAATGTGTTCATGAGTCAAAGTGGTCTGTGGCTTTCAATGATATTTTCGATTCGCGCAAGATAATGTCCGCGGCTTGGGCCAGATTACCAGCCGAAAAGTGCGGTTTTTGCCGCAGTTCCTCCGCGTACCCGCGATCAATGAAAACCGTACGGCACCCGGCGGCATGACCGCAATCGACATCCCGCCAGCGATCGCCCACCATCCAGCTTTGCGCGAGGTCAATGTCCAGTTCCTTCCCCGCATGCAGCAGCATCCCGGGCTTCGGCTTGCGACAATCACAGGCGGACGCGCCCTGGCCTGGATGATAACAAACCTCCACGCGGTCAATGGGCAGCCGCCGGCACATTTCAGCATGAATGGTTTCGATGATCTCCTTTTTGAGCGTGCCGCGGCCCACATCAGGCTGGTTGGTCACAACGATCAGCAGAAAGCCGGCGGCCTTAAGCCTCGCACAGGCCGACGGAACCTCGGGAAGAATTTCGAATTCGGCCAGGCTTCTTGGCGGATAAGGTTTGGATTCGCGCTCCAGAGCACGGTTGATGACCCCGTCGCGGTCGAGAAAGACAGCCCGGTTCATTGCTGCACCTACTTTGTGCTCTCCCATTTGGTTTGCGTAACCTTGAGTTTGGGATGGGACACAAACAGATGCCAGATCACAGCTTGAAACGCCTCGCTATGGGGCGTGACATGCGTCGGGTTGACGGTCGGAACGATCACGCACGCCGTAGCTTCCCTGGCCGTGTATCCCCCGTCGCGTCCGACGATGCCAACCACTGAAGCCCCCGCCTGTTTGGCGAGTTGAATCGCGCTGATGAGGTTCGGACTGACATTCTTTTCGAGATTGCCACCGCCGACGGAAAAAATCAGCAGGCCATCCTTTGCGTTGATGCGACTGCCTTTGAGCCACTCGGAGAAAACCGTCGCCCAGCCTTCGTCGTTCGTTCGGGCGGTGAGTTCGGAAACATTATCGGTGGGCGCATACGCTTCAAAACCGCAGATTTTGCGGAAGTCATTCACAGCATGGCCGGCATTCCCCGCGCTGCCGCCGACGCCGAGGATGAACAACCGCCCGCCGCGTTCGCGCACGCGCGCCAGTTCATCGGCGCATTTTTCAATCGCGTCCGCGTTCAATTGGGCGGTAACCTGCTGGACTTCGTCGAGAAAGTGTTTGGTAAAGCTCATAGTTGTTGGAGAGAATAAAACATAATCGCGTTCCAAATGAAACCTTAATTCCAAAACTCTGGAGCATTTTAAATAAAGCCATGGCCCGGAACGTCCGGTATTCGGTAGGGCGGCGCTGCTGCGCTGCCGGCCGCACAGCAGCGCGGCCCCACCTCCGAACGGCTACAGTTTTTCTGAACCCCCTCGAATGACTCAATAATACTCAAGCATTGGAATGAATATTCGCAATTGGGCATTGGATATTTTGGGTCATGAGGATTTAGGGTTCGTCATTCCGGCTTTGAGCAAAGTTTCGAGTTCACTCAACCCCGCCGGTGAACCGATTTCGTAAAAGCGTTCGCAGACTTCATAGCCGGCAAGCTGCTTTTCGCGGACCAATTTGCCCATGACTTCAGCCAGATCGAACGGCAGGTCGGCGGGATAGGATTCGAACACAGAAGCTTTGAACAGGCTCAGGCCGTAATCAATGTGCCGCATTTCCGGCGAGCGATTCTTTTTGTCGTAAACCGCAATTTCGCCCTCGCGAAAAACAACGTTGCTGGTGTCGTAGCGGCCGTCGTTGCGATAAACCGTCATGCAGCCGAGTTTGCCGCTGCGCCGGAAAAATTCCGCGATGGGCCGGTAGTCCACCGGCAAATAGGAATCCCCGTAAAGCACGAAAAATTCATTGCCGAGCAAGGGCAGCGCACGTTTGATGGCCCCACCCGTGCCCAGCAAATTCGGGCCGTCGAACGAATAATCCAGCCGGACGCCAAACGCGTTGCCGGCGCCAAAATCGCGCTGAATCATCTCGCCGAGGTAACCGAGGCACAACACCGCGTGGCGGATGCCCCGGGCGTGGAGCAATTCGAGCTGGTGCGCCAGAAAGGGTTTGCCCGCGACAGGCACGAGCGATTTGGGGATCTTTTCCGTGATGGGCCGCAGCCGGGTGGCGAGTCCGCCGGCAAGAATGGCCACGGGAATGTCGAGCGCCGCGCTCACGAGATGACGAGTTTCGTGCCTTCGAAATCAAACCGGAAGCGGACTTCCTTGAGCCCGGCCTGGGTCATCGCGTGGCGCAGCTTCGTTTTGTCTTCGGCGTAAAACATCAAGAAACCACCGCCGCCGGCGCCGATCAGCTTGCCGCCGAGTGCCCCGTTGGCCCTGGCGCGGTCGTACCATTCATTGATTTTGGGATTGCTCATGCCGCCGCTGCGCTGCTTTTTGCGCTGCCAATGCACGTCCATGAGCCGGGCAAATTCCTGCAAGTTGCCCCCCTCCAACGCGCGCTGGCTTTGCAGGCCAAGGTCCTTGACGAAATGCAGATTTTCAATCATTCCGGCGTCAGACTGTTTTGATTTCTGGTCCTGTTCCTTTAAAATCGTCGAGGCGGAGCGCGAATAGCCGGTGAAGAACAGCAACAAATTATCCTCCAGATTGTCGCGCGTTTCATCGGCCAGCTTCAGCGGCCACGCCTCGACCTTGCCATCCGGGAGAAACTTGAAACAAGTGATGCCACCGTAAGCCGCGATGTATTGGTCCTGCTTGCCAATGGGCTCGTGGAGACGTCCCAGTTCGATTTCACAGGCCTGCGCAGCGAGTTCGGCGGGGTGAACCAGATTCTTTGTGTGTGCGTGCAATGCCTTGAGCAACGCGGTGGTAAAACTGCCGGACGAACCCAGGCCCGTGCCCGCCGGGATGTCCGCCATCGAAGTCAATTCCAGCGAATGACCGTTCATGCCGAGCAATCCGAACGCCTCACGGATGATCGGGTGTTTCAATTGCGCCGCCTCCGGCACCCGTTCCAGTTCCGAGTACTTCACGATCAGGTCCGGCACAAACGTCTCGTGCAGCGTGATATAAACGTACCGGTCAATCGCCGCTGCAATGAGGAAGCCGCCGAATTTTTCGTAATACGATGGCAGATCCGTTCCGCCACCGCCGAGGGTGACCCGCAAGGGTGAACGCGCTATGATCATGTCAAATGGGGGTTTGCTTCTGGGTTTTGGGATTCAGGGTTTTGCCGGTGCGAAGTCAAAGTCAAATCCGCTTTTCCGGTAAATTTGTTCGACAATTTGCAGTGCGGTGCGCGCTGCGACCAGCCCGGCATCCGGCTGGCGCTTGGATTGAATGTCCTTTTCAAATGCCAGCATCTCGTTTCGCCAGGATTCATCCGGACCGGAAAATTCATAAAGCTTCGTGTCCGGCGGCCCCATTTCCGGCTTCATCTGGTAATGATAAAGCTTTTCGGTCCCGTAACTGCCGCCCAGACCTTCGATGTGCAATTTGGTCGTCCGGCCGTAAATTTCAAACGAGAAAAGATTCTTCCATTCGGTGCAGCTGACATGGAGCCACGCCGTCTGCCCTTTGGCTGTCTGCAAATTTAAAAAGGCATTGTCATCCACCGGCATATTCCAGAAATACGTCGTCGCCTGCCCCTCCACTTTGGCAAAGGGGCCGAGAAACCAGCCTGCCAGATCAATCAAATGTATCCCCTGATCAATCAGTTCGCCACCGCCGGAAAGCTTCGGATCAGCTCGCCATTCCTTGTCGTAACCCACGCGTCCACCGTGGCCGTAGCGCGCCCGGATGAACATCAGCTCGCCCATCACGCCGGATTCAAAAATCTCCCGCGCCCTGGCGAATGCCGGGTGGTGGCGGTGGTTGAAACCGACCCGGACACAAACGCCGTGCTGGTCTGCGAGTGAAATCAGTTCGTCAATTTGCGTGACAGAAATGCCGGCCGGCTTTTCCACGATGACGTGTTTGCCCGCCCGGATGGCTGCTGCGGAAACCTCCGCGAGGACGCCATTAATCGTCGCCACCACGACGGCGTCCACCTGCGGATCGGCGACCGCTTGGTTATAATCGGCGAGCGGCCGGCCGGTTCTGGCCAGCTTCACCAATTCCCCCGCTCGCGCCAGAGTTGTATCACAGGCAACCACAAGCTTTGAACCGGCGGGCAAACCGGCCAGCCGTTTCTTTCCAATCAGTCCACAGCCAATGATGGCGTAGTTCATTTGTCGCCCCAGGTTTTGCCGCGGTCCTTCGGTACGATGCGACGCAGGGTGTAGATGTCGCTGTTCAAGTCCGCTTTGAATTCGTGCAGTTTTTTCCACGGATCCCATTGTGCGCTGATGAGCTTGCCAGAAATCCCATCGCTCTCGCGGCTGGCCAGATAGACTGCCAGCCGGGCCCCGAGCTCGAGTGGCGTCGCGCCTTTTTCCTTCCACTGTTTGTTTTTCTCGTAAAATGCAGCGCCGACCTTTTCCGGTCCGGCAGCCAAGACCTCGTCCACCAGTCGCGTGGCCAGTGCGCCCGGCGCAATGGCGTTCACGTCGACATGAAAACTCCGCAATTCCTCCGCCAGTGTTTCCATGAGCCGGACCGCGGCGGCTTTCGATGCGGCGTAGGCGCTGATGTTGGGCAGCGGATTTGTCGCCCCGCCACCGCTCAACACAATGATTTTTCCGCGTCCGGCTTGCTTGAAGTGTGGTATCACCGCGCGGGAAGGGAGCAATACGCCGTAAACATTGATGTCCATCGCCCGCCGCCATTCATCGAGCGAAACCGACTCCGTCGCCCCCATCGGTCCGTAAATGCCGGCGTTCAAAACCAGGACGTGCAGCGGGCCCAGTTCCCGCAAAGCGAAGGCGACCACTTCGTTTGTCTGCGCTTCATCCGCAACGTCGCAGGTTCTGGCGCAGACCTTTTGCGACGGAAACTTTTGGGCGAGCTCATCGCGCGTGAGGGTCAAATCCCTTTCACTGCGGGCACAGAGGACGACATTGGCGCCTTCGGCCAGAAAATATCCGGCGATGGACTTGCCGAGTCCCTGGCTGCCGCCAGTGATGAGCGTGTTGAGGCCTTTGAGTTTCATATTCAGGCGCGTCCGACGGAAAGATGTTCGATTCCGGGAAGGTCTTTCAATGACTTTTCGAGAAAACGATTGGCGTCCACAAAAACCGGCTGGCGCATCTGCGAAACGATCCGGGCCCAATCTGCCTGCCGGAACTGCGGCCATTCGGTGCAAATGACGGCCGCTTCTGCTCCCATCAACGCCGTTGGCATGTCGGCCGCGAGCGAGACGGCTTTCATTTCGGGCGGGAGATTTTTTACCGCCGGATCAAAGGCACTGACTTTTGCCCCGGCGTCCAGCAGCTGCCGGCATAATTCCACCGCTGCGCTGCGGCGGAGCGTGTCGGTGTTGGTCGTGTAAGTAAGGCCGAGCACGGAAACTTTCCGGCCGTGCAAACCGCCCAGCCGCGATTGCAGCCGGCGAAACGCCCAGCCGCGATGCAGGTCGTTGCTCTGCTTGATGGCCGGAATGACCGAAATTTTTTCGCCCTTGGTTTCGGCCAGTTTCGTGAGCGTAACGACATCGCGTGCGAGCGTGCCGCCGGCGAACGGGCCGCCGGGACCAAGATACGCTTTGGGACCGATGCGCGGTTCGCTTTTTAGTCCGATCGACACCTCCTTGGCGTCAGCCCCCACGTGCTCGCATAGTCGTGCCACCTCATTGATGTACGTGATGGACAGCGCGAGGAACGAATTGAGGGCATGCTTCACCATTTCCGCCGATTCAGTGCGCATGAAAAAAACTTGCGGCGTGAACGGGGCAAACAATTTTTCCAGCAGCGGCTTTTTGGCGTCATTACGAATACCGATGATTACGCGCTCGGCTTTTTCAAAGGCGTCAATCGCCTTGCCGAGGCGAAGATTTTCCGGCGAATACGCAAAATGAAACCGGGGAAACTCCTTTTCAAGGTTGGCACAGGTGCCGACGGGCAATTGCGCGGAAATCAGCACGAGCGCTCCCTCCGGCAGAAACGGCAGGGCGCGGCGGAGATTGGCGAGAACGGATTCGACGTCCGATTCATCGTCATCATTGACGGGCGTGTCGTAGCAGAGCCAAAGCACATCGGCGTCCGCGCCGGCGGCTTTCGGGTCGGTCGTGAAAGCAAGTCGCTTGGCCGCGAGGCCGGCGGCGATAAGCTCATTCAAGCCGGGTTCGAGCAGCGGCGCTTGTCCCTGGTTCAGTTTCGCGACATTGACCGGATCAAAATCCAGGCCGACAACCGAAAAATGTTTCGCGCTGCAGGCGGCCGTGACGCTGCCGAGGTGCCAGAGGCCGAGGACGGTGACATTCATCGGCGCTGGAGCACCCACTGGTTTTGCTGGAGCCATTGCAACGTGCGCCCAATACTTTGCTCGATGGTAAGGGTGGTTTTCCAACCGGTGGCGCGGATTTTTTTGGTTTCGAGAAAGATGAACGGGTTGTCGCCGATCCAGCCCTTGTTGCCGCCGGAGTACTCGATCCTGGGCTGGAGGCCGAGCGTTGCGCAGATGATACGAATGGAATCGTTGACCTGCACATATTCCTCCGTGCCGAGGTTGTAGGTTTCGACACCGTGCTTGGCCGATTTGGCGGTCGCCCGTTCCGCAACATGCAATATCGCCTCGAGGCAATCGCCGATATAGAGGTAGGATTTTTGCTGGGTGCCGTCACCGAGGACCTTCAATTGACCGGGGTGGGCGAGCAGCTGCTTGTAAAAATCAAGCACATGTCCGTGCGTGTACCGTTCGCCGAGAATGGAGACAAACCGGAAAATATAGCCCTCAAAACCATACCCCTCGCAATAGGCCTGAATAAATCCTTCGCAGGCGAGTTTTGAGGCCGCGTAGAGCGAGGTCTGCACCGGAAACGGATGATTCTCGGGTGTTGGGAAGATTTCCGCCTCACCATAGACGCTTCCAGTGGAACTGAATGCGATGCGCTTGATGCCGTTGGCACGCATCGCTTCCAGGATGTTGAACGTGGCAGCGGCATTTTGCTGAAAATCCTTGTGCGGGTGTTCGAGTCCGAAGCGGACGTCGGCATTGGCAGCCAGATGAAAGACGAAATCACATCCGGTCATTGCCCGAATCAACGCGGGCAAATCCAGGCAGTCGCCTTCGATCAGCTTGAAATGAGGGTTCGCCACTGCCGACTGGAGAAACTCGTGCTGGCCGGTGGAAAAATTATCCCACCCGACAACCTGCTTCCCTCCGGCCAACAAGCGGTCAACCAGATTACTGCCTATAAAACCGGCGGCACCGGTGACAAAAACTTTTTCCATGATCGGGTTTGGAGTTTACAGAGCAACGGCCGAAGCCGCCAGTGTTTTTGGACCGAAAGGCTTCCTCCAAGCGGGGCAACGGAGGGCGCGGACGCGCTGATGGATTCAACCTGTTCCCTGCTTCGGGGTCAACAGGGTGTGCATGTGGTCGAGGGCCTTGACATGCCAGCGGTCCAGGGCGGTTGGCACTTCGCGATGCCACTCCACGATAAGGTGAAGACCGGTCAACAATGGGGATTGGATGATTTCATATTCGCCGCCTTCGATGTCAAGCTTGATGACCCCGGGCCGCCCGAATTTTTTCAGCGCGTCTTCGACCGAAAGAGTGGCGGCGAGCGGCCCCCGGTTCGGCTTGGTAAAATTGGGGTCCACGGAACACTGCATGGGTTTACCCTCAAGTGTAAGCGCACAGGGAACCACGGTGGCCCGCGGACAATCCTTCAGTTTATAGGCAAGGTAATAAACCAGGTTCAGGTTTGGTTCAAAGGCAAAAACCCTGTGGCGTTGGGCCGTTTGGTAGGCAAGGTTGCCAACATTCGCCCCCACATCCCAAACCGGCCCATCCCAATTCGTTTCCACCAGACACCGGGTGATGTGGGGTTCAAAACCGGAGGGATGAAGCCATTTTGAGGCGCGCGGATGATGAATCAACCGGGTGAAGCGGCAGCGTTTGACTTCGAATGAAGCCTCCGCGAATAATTTGCCAAGCATAAGGTGGCAAATAACTAACGGCCCATCAATAAACTGGCAAGCGCATATTTGATATTTGAACCGATCGATGCCATTGGCGATGGGTTGCCCGCCGGGAGGCGCGCTTTTACACTTGCGATTGCAATCAGATTAAACCAAAAAGTTGTCCGAATGTATCGCGCCATCATCGCCTGCCGGATTTGCAGCTCACCCGAGCTGTCCTCCGTGATCCACCTGGGAGATCAATGTTACACCGGAATTTTCCCCGCCGCCCCGGAGGCATCGCTGGCGCGCGCGCCGCTTGAAATTGTGAAATGCGCCCGGTGCGGATTGATTCAGCTCCATCACAATTTTGAACCGGCCATGTTGTATGGACCCACCTATGGGTACCGTTCCGGCCTGAATAAATCCATGGTCGAACATCTCCGCAACAAGGCGGGCTACCTGCAGCAGCTTTGTCCGTTGAAACCCGGCGACATCGTGCTGGACATCGGTGCAAACGATGGCACCTCGCTGGGATTTTATCCGCCGGAAGCGAACCGTATCGGCTTCGATCCCTCCGCCGAAAAGTTCAGAAAGCATTACCAGCCTGGCGTGCAACTGGTGGTGGATTTCTTCTCGGCGGAAGCATTTCGAAAGCAGCACGGCGCGAAAAAGGCGAAGATCGTCAGCTCCATAGCGATGTTTTACGACTTGGAATCCCCCCTGGCGTTCGTCGAACAGGTTAGTGACGTGCTCGCACCGGACGGCATCTGGCACCTGGAACAGAGCTACCTGCCGTTGATGATCAAGGCCAATGCTTATGACACGATTTGCCACGAGCACCTGGAATATTACGCGCTCAAACAAATCAAGTGGATGACGGACCAATGCGGGCTCAAAATCATTGGCGTGCAGCTCAATGACATCAACGGCGGCAGCTTTGCCGTGACTGTCGCGCACCGAAGCGGCCCCCATCCCGAAGCGACCGAAACCATCAATCGCCTTCTAAATGAGGAACGCGAACTGGGACTGGATGGCAGCGCCATTTATGAAAAATTCCGACAACGGGTGAACGAACATCGTGTCAACCTGCCGGCCAAACTCCGCGAAATCCAGCGCAGCGGAAAGCTGGTTTTGGGCTATGGCGCATCCACCAAAGGCAATGTCGTTCTCCAATTCTGCGACATCACCCCGCAATTGCTCCCCGCCATTTTGGAAGTCAATCCCGACAAATTTGGCTGTTACACCCCCGGCACCCGGATACCCATCATTTCCGAAACTGAGGGCCATGCGCGCAACCCGGATTATCTGATGGTCATGCCGTGGCACTTCAAGGCGATGATTCTGCAGCGCGAAGCGGCTTACCTCAAACGCGGGGGAAAATTATTGTTCCCGCTTCCCGACATCAACCTTGTCTGATGTGAAAACCTGCGTGATCATCGGTGCCAGCGGCCAGGATGGAACGCTTCTGGCCGAGTTGCTGGTACGGCGCGGCGACCGTGTGATTGGCATCAGCCGGGCGAAAACCTGGAGCGTTCCCGCCGCCGATTGGGAAACCGTGGACATTCTGCAACCGGACCAGGTTGTGTCGCTAATGCGCAAGACCCAGCCCGCCGAATGTTATTATCTGCCAGCGTTTCATCATTCCGCGGAGGAGGCGGGCTCGTCGTCTGGCGATCCGAAATTATTCGAACGCAGTTACGCGGTTCACGTGAGTGGATTGATTCATTTTTCTTGCGCCATTGCGCAAGCCTCGCCACAAACACGGTTGTTCTACGCCGCCTCCTCGCACGTGTTTGGACAGCCCCCGATCCAGCCACAGGACGAATCCACACCGTTAAATCCGGAAAATGTTTATGGCATCACCAAGACCATGGGAATGCACTGCTGCCGGCATTTCCGCAAGGAACTTGGCCTGTTCGCTGCCGTCGGCATTCTTTACAACCACGAGTCCCACCTGCGGACGGCAAAGTTCCTCTCCCAGAAAATTGTCGGCGGCGTGCTCGCCTTTCGACGGAACAAATCCCACCGGCTGACGCTGGGCGATTTGAACGCCAAGGTGGACTGGGGTTATGCGCCCGACTATGTCGAAGCCATGACCCGAATTCTGAACCACCCAACTCCTGAAGACTTTATTGTGGCCACGGGCACACCGCATACTGTTGGCGAATTTCTGCAGACCACCTGTGAAATCGCTGGTGTAGATTGGCGCGAGTGCGTCGTCGTCAATGCTGGTTTGCTGCAAAAAAAGCCGGCGCTCCTCGTCGGTGACAGCAGCAAATTGCGAAGACTCACCGGCTGGCAGCCGGCGACCACGTTTCGCGGCATGATTGAAAAGATGCTGGAACACGCCGGGCAAAGCGACCGGTGAATTTTTCGCGAATGCAAACCAAAATTCGATTGAGCGATTGTCTCTGGGTGCGGAGTCCGAATTCCGAGCAGCCGCTTTTCCACCCCATCACCCGCGCGTTGCGGCAAAAAAACTGCCGCACCTTTTCGCTGCAACTCAAAACTGATCCGGAAAGTTTGTCCGAGCTGAAGCGGCTGGTGTGGAAAACGGACGATCATGTCATCCTGCACGGGTTGTTTCCCTCAGAATTGCGGAAAATTTATCCTGTTTTCAAGGACCGGAAAAATTTTTCGGTGCTGCTGGTTGACTGGTGGACGAGTCCTTATTGGTTCACCAAAAATGCGGAGTATCTGATTTTTAACATTTATAGCGGCATCGCCTTGCGTCAGCATCCGGGAAATTTCTGTGCCGATGACTGGCAACCCCCTTTGCTTTCGAAACCGGAACGCTGGATCCGATTTCACATCATGGGGGCCCTGCTGCGGCCGGCGGCCCTGGTCGCCCGCCCGTTTCTGGATTTCAGAGACCAACACCGCCGTGCCGCTGATGTTATCCGTCCGGATCGAATGATCTATTTCCCGATTCCCATCAGTGCAGAAGATCTGCCGTGGGTGGACGAAAAGCCGGTTTACGATTTTTGCAACATGGGTGATGCTTTTGGCTTCTGGTTGATGCGGGACCCCTACGCGCCGGCGAAATACAATTTTGCCAGCCTGTACACCGATCGCAGGCAGTTGGTGAATCTTATCGTCAGGTTTGAAAACCAGCCCTATCGTTTCTTTGAGCGAACACGCCTCCCCGAACGACTTTCGTGGGAAAGGTATTGCCAGATTGCACGACAAAGCCGCCTGGCCGTTTGCTCAGGTGGGATGCATCAAGCTTCAGTGCCGAAATACCTGGAATTTGCCTGCCTGGGCACACCGATGATTGGTTCGGTTCTGCCCTATGAACATCCCTGGCTCGACCAATGTCTCTTCCCCATCAATGCCCTTGGCTCAACGCCGGATAAACTGAAGGTAAAGCTCGATGAAGCCCTTGAGGCCCAACCGGTATTGCGACAGAACTGCCTGCAGATGCGGGACACGCTGCTCCGGCTTTATGACCCGGTTCGGGTGTTCGAGATGGCGCAGGATCAAATCGACGGCAAGCCGATTCCCCCCGGTTATCTACGGGATACCCGGATAATTTCTCAAGCACCCCTGACTGGTTAAGCCCGCTGGAACTGTTTGGCGTGCAACTCACGTTCCGCCAACTCGAGGTCATGCTCGGTCATGATTCGCACCATCTCCCGAAAGGAGACTTTGGGCTGCCAGCCGAACTTCTGCCGCGCCTTTGTTGCATCACCCTGCAGGAAATCCACCTCGCTCGGACGCAAATAGAACGCATCGGTTTTTACATAATCCTGCCAATCGAGTCCCAGCAAACCAAAACTCGCGTCCAAAAATTCACGCACGCTCCGGGACTCCCCGGTCGCCACCACATAATCGTCGGGCTGGTCCTGTTGCAGCATCAACCACATGGCTTCCACGTAATCCCGGGCATAACCCCAATCGCGCCTGGCATCGAGGTTGCCCAGATAAAGTTCCTTTTCCAGGCCGACTTTGATGCGTCCGGCCGCCAACGTGATTTTGCGGGTGACAAAATTTTCCCCGCGACGTTCGCTTTCGTGATTAAACAGTATTCCGTTGCTGCTATGCAGCCCGTAAGCCTCGCGGTAATTCACCGTGTGCCAGTAGCCCGCGACCTTGGCGATGGCATAAGGACTGCGCGGATGAAACGGCGTGGTCTCATTTTGCGGTGGGGGGGTTGAGCCGAACATTTCCGAGGAAGATGCCTGATAATAACGCACGGCTTTGCCGGTCTGCTTTTGATAATCGCGCAGGGCTTCAAGCAACCGCAGCGTGCCGACATCCGCCACGTCCACGGTATATTCCGGCGTGTCGAAGGAAACCCGGACGTGAGATTGTGCGGCGAGATTATAAATCTCATCTGGAGCAACGCGCGTGATGATCGTGCGCAGTGATGAACCATCCGTCATGTCGCCGTATTCGAGATAAAGTTTCTCGCGTTCGAAATTGCGCGACCGGTAGATGTGCTCCAGCCGCGTGCGTGTCAGCGAACTGGACCGGCGCACGATGCCGTGGACGATGTAGCCCTTGGACAAAAGCAGTTCGGTCAGATACGAACCGTCCTGCCCCGTGATGCCCGTGATCAATGCTCGTTTCATTTGTGTCGGCGGATTATGTCCGTTCCCACCGCTGAATCCAAGCCCAACGTCGGGCGGATGTTCCGGGGGAATTTCTCGCGCGCCCGCTTGACACCATCCCGGTTAAACTCCATAACCACCGCGTTTGAACAACCAAAAATTATTGCAAAGCGGCATCATTTTTTCCGCCGCCAATTTCCTGACGCTGGCCGTCGGTTACAGCTTTCAAACCATCGTCAGCCGGCAACTCGGCGGCACCAGCGGTGATTACGGCCTCGCGCTCACCACCATCGCCTTTATCGGCTTTCTCGGCCTGCCGCTGGCCATCGCCACCCAAGCGGTCACGCATTACATCGCGCGTTTTCATTTCAGTGGCGACGACGCGCGGCTTCACGGCTTGCTCGCCGGCTGCCGCAAATTTCTGTTTCACATCACCATCGCCGGCTCGGTCGGTGCCATCCTTTTCGTCAAACCGCTGGGCCAGTATTTCAACCTTCCGCGCACAAGCCTGACGGTCGTCGCGCTCGTCTGCGTGCTGACCGGGCTTTGGGGTTCTTACATGACGGTGATTTGCCAGGGACTTGGCTGGTTCAAAAGGCTCGCGCTTGTCGCGCTGCTGGCCGCCGTCCTGCGGTTGTTGTTCGGAGCCATCACGACCCGGATCTGGCCCGTCGCCGAATGGGCTGTAGCTGCCTCCGCCGTCATGGTGCTGGCGAACCTGGTATTGTTTTTCTGGAGAAAAGATTTCCCGCGCCGGACGGAAGTCGCGGTTTCGCCGTGGAATTCTGAATTCGTCCAATTCCTCGTCGTCAGCGCCGCGGGTGTCGGTGGCGGCTGGTTTTTCTCACAAGGCGACCAGCTCGTGGCGAACAAGTTTTTTTCCGAAGCGGATCGAGACGCCTACAGCTCCGCCGGACTGCTCGCACGCACGTTGCCGACGGTTTCCGGTCCGCTGCTGGCGGTTTTGTTCACGCACCGTTCCGGCCGTCAGCATCATCACGGCGACGATTTGAGGGAACAATTGAAACTGCTCGGCCTTTACGGCTTCGCCCTGGTTTTCGGCGCAACCTGCCTTTTCGTTTCGAAAGACATTGCGTTGCATCTACTGGGACGGAACACGCCGCAAGCCTCCAGCATGATTGCTCCGCTTTCTCTCACCATGATCTCCGTCGGCCTGTTGCAAGCGCTCGGGACCTGGGCGCTGGCCAGCCGCTGGATGAAAATCTCACTGCTCTATGGGGGACTGGGACTCGGTTACTGGCTGACGCTGTTGTTCCTCGGCAAATCACCCGCCGCATTGCTGCAAACGATGCCCGTCGCCGCCGGCATCGCGTTCTCCATCCTGTTTTTGATGTGGTTCATCACGTTGCGCCGGCATAAATCCGCCAAGCAAAGCTGATTTGAATTCGCCGCCGGTTTCAGCCAGACTCGGTTTATGTCATCGGGTTCGGACAATCTGCCGCGCGTCAGCTTCATCATGCCCGCGAGAACCATCAAGGCACTCCTCGATAGTTTCTGCCTCGCCAAGAAAATATCGTGCGCTTTTTTCAGAAACGCCATTAAGCCCGTCCGTTTGCATGCCGTTTCTGCATCTCTTATGGACTGGAGAAGTTCAGGCGATAAAAGCCATTCGTCCCGAGCGTTTGGGTGGGCAACAAATATTGATCGCCAATCTGGAGTGGCTTCGCGGTCACCGGAACCCAGTTTGCAGGCGAGAGATTTGTTGTTGTTTCCAGACCAAAGCCCGGCGGATAGACCGGCCAGTAGATCAGCAAACTCCCGCCGGAAGATACCGTTGCCAGCGACGGCAGGTTGACAACATCAATCGAATTGGCCAGCCCTGATTCCCCAAGACTGTCGCTGGCTTGCAACACCAGATTCGTCGCGGTTTGGGCAACCGTAACCGCACCGGTCCATACGCCCTGAATAAAATTGCCGGAGACCGCCGGGACGATAGGAATACCGTTGGTGGATACGAGAACAACGGTGCCTGTGAAATTGGTTGCGATCCCGTTGGTTGCATTTTGCGCCTGAACCACAACCGCGAACGGCGTATTTGCAAACCGGGGCGACGGAATCGGGCTCCAGAGGAAGTTAATTGCCGGGTTGACCACCAGCACCGCATTGGCACTCAAGGTGGAGCCGATGTTGTTGGTCACCCATACCGCGTAGTTGCCCGCCTGCGACAATTGAACATTTGTCAACGTCAGCAGGGTGTTTGTCGCTCCGCTGATGTTCGTCCCGTTGAAACTCCATTGGTAACTCAAGGGCAACAGCCCGGCGGCATTCGCACTGAAAACCGCGTTGCTTCCCGCGAAAACGACCAGATTCTGCGGGGAGATATTTACTGCAGGTAATGCGCCAAAGTTTGCCTGGACGATTTTGTTGGTGTTCATCACCACCATGAGCGGATTGTTCGTTCCCGATGCGTCCCCGGTCCAGCCGTAGAAACTCGCTCCGGCATTCGTCGTTGATGCGTTCAATGTCACCGCATCACCTTGGTTGTAGTAGTCCTGCCGGGGACTGATTCCCACCACCCCATTTCCCATCACCACCACGCCCAGTGAATATTTCCCCACCGGCAACGCTGAAAACAGTGCATTGACAGTCGGATTGGCGTTAGTCACCCAGATTGTCGCTGGGGCGTTGACTCCGCTGGCGGCCCCGCTCCACGTGACAAAGAAATTCCCAGAGTTTGGAACCGCTGAAACCGTCAGCTTGGTGCCAAAAGGAAT